>Ga0214473_10000221_pt1 | contig 81266 bp, 59 predicted proteins | sample RVTome_7_FD_203509 | JGI IMG/M metagenome (GOLD analysis project Ga0214473, IMG submission 203509) | Soil microbial communities from uranium-contaminated site in the Upper Colorado River Basin, Wyoming, United States - RVT98D197 | ecosystem: Environmental > Terrestrial > Soil > Contaminated >... | reverse complement strand
CGGCTCAGGCGGCACGAACCCCGCCGACGGCGGGGCGCCGCTTGTCTGAACATCGTTTGGCTTATCCGGCGAGGCGCCGTCTTGCGCTTCGGCGCCGGTTGGCAGGCCAAGTTTGATCAGACACTGCGGACAAAGTCCCTGCGGGGCATCGGCCGGCAGCGACCTGCCGCACTCGGAACATTGTCTTTCTTCAGCCATAGCGGCATCTCCTTTCAGCTTTCCGGTTATTCACACGTATTACTTACGCAAACCGGCGCAAAGGTTACACGCGATCCGCCCATTCTTCGATACGATGCCGGGCGCCATTCTCAGCAGGCCAGGGCGGCGAAGAGGTGCCTTATTTCCTCGTCGATCTCGTCTTCGCTCGCCACCGTCTGGGCGATTTCGTCCCGCAGCAGCTCGCGGTAGCGCCTCCGCAGACGATGCACGGCAACCTTCACGGCCCCTTCGGTCATTTTCAGCTCGGTTGCCGCCTCCCGGTAGGCGGCGGCGTCTTCCGACGCGGTCAGGTATATTTTCAGGCAGTCAAACTGCTCTTGCTTCTTGGCGGCGGCTGCCTCAGCGCAGAGCCGTGTCATTGCCCGATCCAGCACGGTCATCGCCCAGGACCGCTCGAACAGCTTCTCCGGCGAAAGCTCATCGCGAGGCTCGAGGGCATACTGAGCCTCGGCGTTCTCGCAGTCGAGCGAAAGAGTCTTGCGGCCGCCTCCGCGTTTCTGCGCGCGGGTTCGGGCGTGCTCGTTGGCCAGGAAGTGTTTGAGCGCTGCCAGAAGAAACGAGCGGAATTTGCCGCGCTTTGGCTCAACCAGGCGCAGGCCGTGCTTTTCCAGCAGAGCCGCAAGAAACGCCTGCGTGTGGTCTTCAGCCTGATCAGTGTCATAGCCGTGCCGCCGCAGATACGCATACAGTGGGAACCAGTAAGTCCCACATAAGGACTCTAAAGCCTGGTGGTAATGCGCGGATTCAGGCCGAGACGCCGACAAGACGACGCTCCAGTGTGTCGTGGCAAATCGACCGTCGCGGGAGGGGGCGGAATTCTTGGCCGGTTCATTTGACATTTCTGCGTATCTTTCTTTCTTTGACAATTCTCGTCGCCGACGCTACATTGTATATAAGTTTTCACAGCTCGCATAGACACCAACATTTTCAAGAAGGGAGTACGAAAATGAGACCGAAGATCCTGATCAGCCTAGTGCTGGGTGCCACGTCAATCATTATATTCGGCTGCAAAGAAAAGGGGCCGACTTCAGCGCAAGGCCAGGCTGGAGAAAGGCAGGCCAAGCCAATGAGCGTTCACAAGGAGTCCTTTGGGCAAACACCCGACGGCATGCAAGTGGACTTGTACACCCTCGCCAATGCAAAGGGTCTGCGAGCCAGGATTATTAGCTACGGAGCGATCCTGGTCTCGCTGGAGGTCCCGGACCGCGACGGGAACGTTGCGGATATTACCCTCGGCTACAACAGCCTGGACGATTACCTCAAGCGGGGGGGGCTTTTCGGGGCCGTCGTCGGGCGCTATGCCAACCGCATCGGCGGCGCCAAATTCGCGATCGACGGTGTTCCGTATGAGCTGGCCGCGAACAACCGGCCCAACCATATCCACGGAGGAAGAAAGGGATTCGACAAGGTCGTCTGGAGGTTGGAGGATCTTAAAGCCGAGGATCACCAGGCCGCGGTGAAGCTCAGCTACGTCAGCCAGGACGGCGAAGAAGGTTATCCGGGCAACCTCGCGTGCAGCGTCACATATACGCTGACCGACGAGAACGAATTGAAGATCGGCTATGAGGCCGAGACGGACAAGGCCACCGTGGTCAATCTGACGAATCACAGTTACTTCAACCTTGCCAGCCATGGCGCCGGCGACGTTCTCGGTCACGTCCTGATGCTCAACGCCGACAAGTACACCGTCTTCGACGACGCCCTGATACCCACCGGGGAGATCCGAAGCGTCAAAGGCACACCGTTCGATTTCACGACGCCAACGCCTATTGGCGCCAGGATTGGGCAAGTCGGAGCCGGCTACGATCAGAACTACGTGCTCAACGGCGGGGAAGGTTCGCCCCCTCTGTGCGCAAGGGTCTCTGAGCCGACCAGCGGCAGAGTCATGGAAGTCCGCACGACCGAGCCCGGGGTCCAGCTCTACACCGGCAACTGGCTGAACAGCTCCGTCACTGGAAAGGGAGGCAAGGTGTACGGCAAACACGGCGGATTCTGTTTGGAGACGCAGCACTTTCCGGATTCGCCGAACAAGCCCGATTTCCCGTCCGTCGTTCTCAAGCCGGGACAGAAGTTCACTTCAGTCACCGCGTTCAAATTCTCAACCCAATGAGTCCGGCTTTCGATTCTGGATTCTCGATACTCGATTCTCGTCGAGCATCGAGTATCAGGGTGGGGACTCAGGCTAAGTAGATTCTGTCACCGGGATTGATTTTCGGTATGCGGCTGAGCTTTACCTTGATGTCCTCTCTTTCAAGTGCGAAGCCGGGCGCAATCTCGAGCAGGCAATCGATGGAGCCGTCCGGTTTTCTCGGGATGGCCACGCCCGCCGATTCGAGCCACGCCGCGGCGCGGGCAACCATCATCCGCCTTGTCGATTCGACGCTGTCAACGCCGGTGGCATTCTTGGTCGGGGCGAATTCCTCGCTTCGCAGCGTCTCGAGGATGATCGAGCGGGAGGCCATCGGAATGGCATCGAAAACGAAGCTTTCGAGCTTTATGCCGTCCGATTCCACAAGATTCCCCCGCTGGTCAATATGGGGGATCTTCTTGACGGCCCTATGCAGCGGCAGAGAGAAACCCCGGGCATTCATCTTCTCTGCGAAAGTTCGGCTGATGATATGAATACCGATACTGCCGAGCTGGAAGAGCAGGGAACCGTCGGCCTGGCGATTCTCGGCCAGATCGTCAGGCAAATCACTGTACTCGATGACGGTAATCTTGCCGTCGATGAGACAGAAGTTGCCGACTTTTTCTCTGGGACTGGTTTTGATCACGGCCTTTGACGACATTTCGGCCTTATCGAGCACGTGCAAACCGACAAAGAGCGGATCGAAAATGGTGATCAGGGGGTTATCGACCTGCCAATAGCTCAGGAACTCCACGCCGCGTTTTTTCATCTCTTTCAGCAGGCCGCTTTCGTGCAGTGCCCGCAGACTTCCGCCGTGGCCGTCAGGTGAGCAGGCGATGCTGCCCTTGTCGGCGAGCAGAATCTTGCCGTCAAAACTGAAGTTGGGCAAGGTGCCTTGCTGAAAGATCGATACGTTTTGAGGATCGAGTCCGTAATAATCGTTCGACCGGAAAATCTCGACAGTCCGGCTGTAGTTCAGAGAGCTGGTCATGATGTACCAGGGGCAGATGGCGTGATATTCCTGGCAGGCGGCCTTGATGGTTTCGGCAAAGATCTGAAACAGTGTTTTGTTCTTGACCGGGCTGATGGGAAAATCCCCTTTCGGCCCATCGAAACCGAGCCGGGTCCCTTGGCCGCCCGCCACCACGAAAGCGGCAACTTTGCCGGCCGCTATTGACTTTCTGCCCAATTCAACAGCTTGAGCGTATTTCCGCTGCTGCGCGTCGCCGGCCGGACAAACGCCGTAGAAAGGAGCAGGAGACAAACCGGCCCGCACCAAAGCGGGGCGGGGCTCCTTGACGAAATCGGCCACCCACTGCTCTATCCTGGCTAAATCCAGCCGCTGAATTTGGACCAGAAAGTCCCGCTGCCGGCCCGCGTCCAGGTGTTCCCAGAACTGCAGAAGGTGGCTTTGGCCGTACTCTTGCAGCCGCTTTCGCAACTTTTCGAGAGTTTTCTGAATACTCATGTCTTCAAATCCGGGCCGAAAAAGGGGATTTTAGGCAAGTTGGAAAAATTTTTCAAGACGCTTGTAAAAAATGCCGAAATTTGTTTGACAAATGAACCATTCGTGTGCTAATATCGGGCTTAGATGCAGGTTGGTTTGAAAAGGTCTGTTATCATAAATTTGAACACTGTCATCATAATAGTGGTCCCGATTTCATATCAAAAAACCCGCCTGCCGGGAAGAACTTCTTCAAAAAGTTCAGATGTGCGCCTTTGAATTCGACGACAGCGGCCGAATTATCGCCGCTGCACGGTGCACAGACTCTATTGGAAAAACCGGCATTACAGGTAGAAACCGACCGTTTTTGAGCAAACATTCAAGAATGGCAGAGATTCGCAGGAGAAGGAGTAGTGTTTAGTGCCTCATGTGTGTGGGGCAGTAGGCATTCATCTATTAAAATGTAAGCCGAAGCGTACTTGAAAACGGTCGGATTCGCGAATCTCGAAAAGAAAGAAGGAGAATAACATGAAGAAGAAAGGTTTTACATTAGTTGAGCTGTTGGTCGTTATCGCGATCATAGCGCTGCTGATGGGCATCCTGATGCCAGCTCTGGCCAGGGTCAGGCAGATCGCCTTCCGGATGGTCTGCGGGACGAACCTGTCCGGTATCGGCAAGGCTATGCTCATTTACAGCAACGATTACGACGACGAGCTGCCGCGTTCCGGCGGTCGAGGCAGCACCTGGGCCGCGACCCTGCCGGCCTGGAACGCCCTCAATCGATTCCTGGCCTACGGCCTGGCCACTGATGGCAGCGGCGGACGGGCTACCATCTCGTCCTGTTTTTACCTGCTGGTCAAATACGCCGAGGTGACGCCTAAGTCGTTCATCTGCAAGGGCGACTCCGGAACCACGGAGTTCAAACCCTCCGACGCGGGCGCAGGCGACAGAGAGCTTATCGATCTTTGGGACTTCGGCCCCGAACCGACAAAGAAGGTCAGCTACTCTTACCACAAGCCTTTCGGCCTGTACGCCCTGACCACGGCCAGCGAGCCCGGTCTGGCCGTAGCAGCCGACAGGAACCCCTGGATTGCCTCCCCAGCGGGAGAAGGCAAGAAGGCAAGGTTCGCGCAGTTCCTTCCCACCGGTGGCAGAGACATCATCAAGATCGGCAACGCCATCCAGCACCAGGAAGACGGCCAGAACGTGCTGTTCCTGGATAACCACGTGAACTTTGAGAAGAACTCGTTCTGCGGCATCAACGATGACAACATCTACACCTTCTGGGACGGCACAGACATTCGAAAAGGCGGCCTGCCTATCGCAGCGGCCGAGCCGAAGGATAGAACGGATTCATTCCTCCTGCACGATGACGCAACTATGGCCGCCGGCGGCGGCACTACACCCCCGCCAAAGGGCAGGACCTGCTTTACGGCTGAGACGCCTGTGTGGGTCAATGGTGCATCCGTCCAGATTTCAGCCGCGGCCCAGTCTATCGGCAAGCAGATCTGCGGAACGTCGTCCCTGGAAAGAGTGGATGAACACGCTGGTACGTTCGAGTGCCGCGACGTCGTCCTTCAGACAGGAAGCTGCATCAGCGTCGTCGATGCACACTGCTTCATGCTCGCATCGGGTCAGTGGGTCGCCGCACAGAACCTGACCAACGGCATGCAGTTAAAGACCGCCAACGGCAGCGTCGGTATCAAGAGCGTCACGCTGAGAACCGCGCCCTATACCGGCAAGGTCTATAACCTGAAGGTCGAAGGCTCAGACCAGTACACGGTTGGCCAGGATCAGGTAGTCGTACGCGACTATTGATGCGATTTGGGAACGGTGTTCAATCGTTATTACAAGGACACCGTCCGGCGGCTATTTCAGCCGCGTAGGTAGAATCTATTTCGCTTCGGTTGTTCCCGAGCGGCCTTACGCAACAGCATAGGGCCGCTCTTTTTTGTGCGCCCGCATCCTCATGCCTTGTGCGGTTGTTGCAAAATGAGCTTGCCGTCGCTATCATGGAGCCGATGACGGCCAAGGCGAACAAGGACAAGGACAAACAAGACCCCGTAGCGGTCAATAAGAAAGCCTACAGGAATTTCGAGCTCGTTGAGAATTTTGAGGCGGGTCTCGAGTTGTTGGGCAGCGAAGTCAAATCGCTGCGAGCCGCCGCCGCCGACCTGACGGGTTCCTATGCGCGGGTCGATAGCGGGCAATGCTGGCTCGTGGGCGTGCAAATCGCCCCGTACCAACAGGCGGGCAGCCGCCAGCATGAGCCGACCCGAAAGAGAAAGCTGCTCTTGCACAAGGCCGAGATTCACAGAATCAGGATCAAGCTCGAACAGCGGGGTTTCACCCTCGTGCCCCTGCGGATCTATTTCAATAAGAAGGGGCTCGCAAAAATGGAGCTGGCTCTGGCCAGGGGAAAAAGGCAATATGACAAGAGAGAGACAATTACCAAACGCGACCAAAGACGCGACATGGATAGAGATATGAAAAGGTATCGAAAATAGGTTCACGAGCGGATAAAATGCAAGGAAAGAACATATGAGAACAGAACAGGTCAGGCGAGATGGTACGACACGGACGCGCCAAGGTGCTCTGTTTGACGGCGCGCCGGGCGACAAGCCGTCACGCAAGCTCATCGCGTTTGGGTGGTACGGCGGCAAGTACAGCCACTTGGATTGGTTATTGCCGCTTCTTCCGGAATGCCATCACTACTGCGAGCCCTTTGGTGGGTCAGGCGCTGTTCTGCTCAACAGGCCGCCTGCTCCTGCCGAGACATACAACGATATGGATGAAGAGGTGGTCAATTTCTTCCAGGTACTCAGAGACCAGAAGGAGGAGCTGCTGTATCAGATCGGAATGACGCCGTTTTCCAGAGCAGAATTCATCAAAGCCATCGAGACCAACGGTAACGGAACGCATCTCTCGGATTTGGAGCGCGCCCGCCGGTTCTTCACCCGCGCCCGTCAGGTCAGAACGGGACTGGCTCAAACTGCATCTATTGGCAGATGGGCCAATTGTCTCAATACCAGCCGTGCGGGTATGGCGGGGGCGGTTTCTCGCTGGTTAGGCAGCGTAGAAGGACTGGAGTCTATTGCCACCCGGCTCCTGCGGGTCCAGATTGAGCATGATACGGCTGCGAACGTCATCAAGCGATACGACAGCCCCGAAACACTCTTTTACTGTGATCCGCCTTATCCGCATGAGTCGCGCGGAGATGCCAAGGCATATTCTTTTGAGATGACCGATCAAGAACATGTTCAGTTAAGCCGGTTGCTCCACCGGGTGAAGGGTAAAGTGGCTGTCTCAGGATACAAATGTGATCTGACGTGTGACCTCTACAAAGACTGGCAGATACACAGAGAGAAACCCAAGAAGGCCATGTCCATTAAAAAGGAGCGCCAGGAAATACTCTGGACGAACTACTGAAAATGACTGACGAGACCATTTCTTTCGTTGAGCGATGTCGGGACTGCCTCCAGGCCCGTTGGAAGAGTGTCGTCGCGGCAATGGAATCAGGCGAGTATGTCGATCCTCTGCTCCCGGACCGCGCGGACCTGCGAGACTCCATCGTGTCATGCCTGACGAGCCAGATCAAGTCCTATCACTACGTTCTTCCCACACAGGTTCTATCCAAGTGTGTGGACGCCTCTCTGGACAGCCATTCCCTCCAAGCCAGTTATGATGAGCCCGGGGCTTTTGATGCGCGCACGGTCGCCCACAAGGTAATTGTACCCTTTGACCAAGAGAATCATCGTGTCCTCGGCGGTTCGGCAGAACCCTATGTAAACAATCCGCTACGTTGTCCCGCCGTCACCAACGAGTTCCGTAATCAGCAGAAGAACAAAACGGACTGGGATAGATTGGTTGGCGTGCTGGATGCTGTTGAACAACAGAACGCTCCGGATTTTACAGAAAAGGTGTTTAGCCAAATCCTTGCCGAGATCTATCGCCTGTTAGCCAATGTCAAAGTGCTGTATCCGACGCCCAACCGGGTCAGTCTGGCTCAGACCACTGGGGTTATCAGGGAGTTCACCTCGACCCGCTCCGGGGGTGACAGAATCGAGGCGGTGTGCACTGCGCTTTTCAGGGCCATCGCTTCGGAATTCGCCTTGTTCGATGAAGTCCGCCGCCAGAAAGTGAACGTGGCTGATACGGTATCCGGTATGGGAGCGGATATCGAATGCAGACTCAAGGGGGAAGTGATTCTTCTGGTCGAAGTCAAGGATCGTTCGCTGACTTTGACGCAAGTCGATGCCAAGCTCGATGTCGCCAGAGCCAAGAAGATATCCGAGATTCTGTTTCTGGCAGAGCAAGGTGTTGCCGGCGCCGACCGTATAGAGGTCCAAGAGCGAATCAAGAATGAATTTGCCAGCGGCCAGAACATATACGTGTCCAATTTCGTGGATTTTTCCAGCGGTATATTGATCCTGCTTGGCGAGAAAGGAAGAGTCCAGTTCCTTTCGTTGGTAGGTGACGAGCTGGATTACGCAGGCTCGAATATAGCGCACAGGCGAGCATGGGCACAGCTTTTGAAGTCGATATAACGCGCGTAGCACCGAATCACAACGGATTGACGGGGACTTTCGATTATGGCTGAAGAAGAAAAGCAAGAGAAGAAAATCATCGTCGATGAGGACTGGAAGCAGGAGGCGCAAAAAGAAAAGGAAATGTTAGCGGCACAGGAAAACGCCCAGAAGCAAGAGCAGGAGGAAGAAGAAGCTCACGGGCCTCTGCCGGAGGGCAATTTTGCCGCCTTGATCAGCATGCTCACCACACAATCGCTGTTTGCCCTTGGCCTGCTGCAGATCAAGGGCCAGAAGGAAAGAAAGCCCGACCTGGAGCTGGCCAGGTACAACATCGATATGCTCGAGACCCTCCAGGAGAAAACCAAAGGTAATCTGACCAAAGAAGAGCAAACCGTGCTGGCAAACACTCTCAGCGAGCTTCGTATGGGCTATGTGAAAGTGGCGGGATAGACCGAGTTGGCGAACATATTGGATAGAATCATAGCCGACAAAAGGGCCGAAGTACACTCCCGGCAGTCGCAGACGAGCATCGAGCGGCTCAAAGAGCAAATCCGTGGTTTGCCTAAGTGCCGCAATTTTTACAGAGCTGTGACCAAACCCAATCCCCGCGGCATAAACGTGATTGCAGAGGTGAAAAAGGCTTCGCCGTCGGCCGGAGTCATTCGCAGCGATTTCGACCCGGTGACAATCGCCCGGACCTACCAGAACTGCGGCGCCGACGCCATCAGCGTGCTGACCGACGAAAAATACTTTCAGGGCAGACTCGAATATATCGAACAGGTACGCCAGGCCGTAAGCTTGCCGGTGTTGCGAAAGGACTTTATCATCGACCTCTGGCAGGTCTATGAATCGCGAGCCGCCGGCGCCGATGCCATATTGCTGATTGCAGAAGCCCTGAAGCCGGGCGAGCTGATGGACCTGATGATCGCCGCGGCGGAGCTGTCGCTCACCGTGCTGCTGGAGGTCCACCAGGCCGATACGCTGCTGGCCGTTCGCAGTTTGATCGGCTTTCCCAAGGAAAGGTACAGCGTTCTGGGAATCAACAATCGCGACCTGACCACGATGCAGGTCGATCTGAACACGACGATCCGCCTGGCGGAGCTGCTCGATAAGAAAGATGAGTTGGTCGCCGAAAGCGGCATCAAGACGCGGGCCGACGTCGAAAAGCTCAAGTCCGCCGGCGTGCGGGCAGTCCTCATCGGCCAGACACTGTGCGAGCATCCCAACATCGCGGAGAAATTCACGGAACTATTCGGCTGACGGTCCCTCCTTGGTCGGCGGAACAGAGCCATTTGACCCTGGGTCTTGCGATGTTGTGCGCGCGGAGAGCTTGTCCTACTTATTCTGCCCTTGGGCCTGTTGGATCTTTGCCCAAGGGTCGCGTAACGTGGCGGTGCGGTTGAAGATGAGCTTTTCATTTGTGCTGTCTTTGTCGGCGCAGAAGTAGCCCATCCGCTCGAACTGATAGCGGCCCAGAGGTTTGGCCTGCCCCAGAGACGGCTCCACCCGGCACGACGTCAGGACCTCCAGCGAGCCTGGGTTCAGGTTGGATTTGAAATCCATCCCTTCGGCGACATCGTCGGGATTCTCCTTTGTGAACAGATGGTCGTAGAGCCGGACTTGGGCTTCGAGCGAGCGCTCGGCGCAGACCCAGTGCAGCGTGGATTTGACCTTTCGCCCGTCGGGCGCGTCGCCGCCCCGCGTGGCGGGGTCGTACGTACAGTGCAGCTCGACCACCTGCCCGTCGGTATTTTTGACAACGCTCGTGCAGGTGATAAAGTACGCGTAGCGCAGCCGGACCTCCCGCCCCGGAGCCAGGCGGAAAAACTTCTTCGGCGGTTCTTCCATGAAATCTTCCTGCTCGATGTAAAGCTCACGCGAGAAAGGAACCTTGCGCGTACCGGCGGAGGGGTCCTCGGGATTGTTGACCGCGTCGAGCTCTTCCACTTGGCTTTGCGGATAATTGTCGATGACCACCTTGAGGGGCCTAAGCACGGCCATCACACGCGGGGAGGTCTTGTTCAAATCCTCCCGCAGGCAGTGTTCCAAAAGCGCCATATCGACCGTACTGTTGAACTTATTGACGCCGATGCGCGTGCAGAATTCCCGAATCGCCTCTGGCGAGTAGCCGCGCCGGCGAATGCCGCTTATCGTCGGCATCCTCGGGTCGTCCCAGCCGCCGACGAGACCCTCCTGGACAAGTTGCAGAAGCTTTCGTTTGCTCATCACGGTATAGGTCAAATTCAGCCTGGCAAACTCTATTTGCTGCGGGTGGTGTATTTTTTTGCCCCACGGACCCGAGCCATCCTCGGTGCGGCCCTCATTGACCGCATCGATGAACCAGTCGTAGAGCGGGCGGTGATTCTCGAACTCCAGCGTGCAAATCGAGTGCGTGACGGTCTCGATGGAATCCTCAAATCCGTGCGCCCAGTCGTACATCGGATAGATGCACCACTTGTCGCCCGAACGGTGGTGCGCGGCGTACAGGATGCGGTACATCACCGGGTCTCGCATGTTCAGATTCGGATGCGCCATATCAATCTTGGCCCGAAGCGTGCGAGAGCCGTCGGGAAACTCGCCCTTGCGCATCCGCTCGAACAGGTCGAGGTTTTCCTCGACCGAACGGTCGCGAAAGGGGCTGTTTTTGCCCGGCTCGGTGAGCGTGCCGCGGTATTGCCTGGTTTGTTCGGCCGTCAGGTCACAGATGTAGGCTTTGCCTTTTTTAATCAATTCAAGGGCCCATTGGTACATCCGGTCGAAATAATCTGAGCCGTAATAAAGGTGCTCGCCCCAGTCCCAGCCTAACCAGCGAACGTCCTCGATGATGGAATCCACGTATTCCTGTTCCTCCTTTTCGGGATTGGTGTCATCGAATCGCAGGTGGCATCGACCGCCGAACTCGGCCGCGATACCGAAGTTCAGGCAAATGCTCTTGGCGTGACCGATATGCAGATACCCGTTCGGCTCAGGCGGAAATCGCGTCACCACTCGCCCGTTCCATTTGTTCGTCTTGATATCGTCAGCAACAATCTGGCGGACAAAATCGAGCTTCGTATTTTCGTCTTTCTTGCTCAGCATTTTTCATTTACCGTAGAAAGAGTATCCGTGCGCTTTGGCGCGTACAAAGATAGCAGATTCACGCCGAGAATACAACCGGAGGGATTCTCATGCGTCTGTTTTCTCAGCAGTCTGTTTAGCCGGTCTGAAGCAGACAAATGAGGTCAGGATGAGGACGACCCCGCAGATAAAGAGCATGGCTCTTCGCCGAGGCTCACTGCACCGGCTGAGCCACTGCGGCATGGTCTGCCCCGGCGCCCGGCCGGGGGTGGATTCATTCGGCTCGGCCATCAAAGCCCTTCGGGCGGCGGCCAGTTGCTCCGCTGTGGCCCTCGGATAAACGGTATTCGAATCGTGCAGATTCGGATCTGGGCCAAGCGTCGCCGGGGCCAGACGCTCGACGATAAGATTGGGATCTTCCTCCAGCGTTTTGAGCAGGATATCATACTCGGCGTTGAGCGATTTGAGCCGACGGACAGACTCCTGTGCTTTTGCCAGCAGATCTTTGTTTTGATAGTACCGAACGAGGTCATCGCAGAGGATGGAGCTGCTCAGCGAAGCCGTACCGATGCTGAAAAACAGAACAAACAGAACCGCCCGGATAACGCTTCGTCCCTGCATAGATCGTATCTCATATCTCGTATTGCATCGTGCGCAATCCCTTGACGCACCACGCATCCCGCAATACGCAGACGAGATTATCGACTTTTGCCACCGCCGTCAAGATTCGGTTGGGCTGGACGGCAGCCAAACGAGTTTTTTCCAAACTTTGCAAAAAAATCCTGAAAAAGCGTGTAACTTTTTGGGTGGTTCTGCGTCTATAAATATAGAAGCACATAACAGGCCGTTCAGACAAGTCCTTGCCCGGGACAAGTCAGCCTGCCGGGGATGGCAGGCGGTGATGAGAACGAAATCATGCGTCATCACCCTCCTTCAAGAGGCCGATACCCACAGGGTCGGCCTTTTTTTTGCGCTTTTCAGGGTGGCTGAGTCCACCGGCTGGTTTACTTCCACGGTTGATTCCTCGTCCGCCAAAGGTTATCATATTTTCGTATGAGAATCCCATTGACCCGATATGGCTGGCCGCAGGTGGCAATTTATCCCGCGGCGGTGCTCGCAGCGATGGTTATCCTCCCGCTGGGCGCGATGACGTCGCTCCCACGATGGGCGATCATCTGTGCCGAAGGCGTATTGGGCAGCCTGTTGATATGGGCCCTGATGTTCTTCCGGGACCCGCGGCGCCGCTGTCCGCCGGACACGAATCTGTTGTTGGCGCCGGCCGACGGCCGGGTCACCGACATCGAACAAGTGGCGGCGAACGGCTTCCTCCAAGGCCCTGCCCTGCGCATAGGGATATTTCTGAGCATCTTCAACGTCCACATCAATCGGGCGCCGTGCAACGTGAGGATCGAAACAGTCAACTACAGGAAAGGCCGGTACATAAACGCCATGAACCCCGAATCTGGGCGGGTCAACGAATCCAACGAACTGGGTCTGGTCCGAACGGATGGTCCCACAGACAGGCTGATCGTTCGGCAAATCAGCGGGGCGATTGCCCGGCGAATCGTCTGCAAGACAGCGGCAGGAAAAGAATTGGCCCGCGGGGAGCAATTCGGAATGATAAAGTTCGGATCCAGAACCGAGCTCTATGTGCCCATCCGGGACGAACTAAAGTGCCTCGTGCGAACAGGCGACAAGGTCAAGGCGGGCCTGACGCCGCTGGCCAAATACGAAAGTCGAGGTTCGAGAGATGTCGAGACGTAAGACCGAAGCCGCGGGTAGAAGGCTGTTCCGGCGGGTCCATAGGCAGAGGTTGAAGTACATTACGGTTCTGCCTTCGCTGGTTACAATTCTCAACGGGGTGTGCGGGTTCACTGCGATTGTTTTCGCCGGCAAGGGGGCCGAGATGAGCGCCAAGGCGGTCTCCGCGGGCTCACAAATGCGTTTCCTTACGTTCGGACCCACCACCTATTTCGCGCTGGCCGGCTACATGATCGTGTTAGCCATGATCGCCGATATGCTCGACGGCCGACTCGCACGCAAGGTCAAGAGCACCTCCAGCTTTGGCGGCCAGCTTGACAGCCTCTGCGACGTTGTCAGCTTCGGGGTGGCGCCGGCGCTATTGATGCTCAAAGCGCTGGAGAACCATCTGAGCTTGATTGACGGCAGTTTTGTGCACCGCTCCGTGTGGTTGGCGGCGGCCGCCTACATGAGCTGCGCAGCCATACGGCTGGCCAGGTTCAACGTCGAAAATGAAGAGGACGAATCCGCCCACATGAGCTTCATCGGCCTGCCGTCACCGGGCGCCGCCGGCGTCATCGCCAGCCTCGTTATACTCCACCAGGAAACGCTCCCGGTGAATGCCATCCTCTACATTCTGCCGTTCGTGGCTCTGTGGATATCGATACTGATGGTCAGCAGAATCCGTTATCCGCACCTGCTGAATCAATACCTCAGGGGCAAAAAACCTTTTGAGTATCTCATCAGGGTATTGCTGCTGCTGGCTTTCGTCTGGTGGAACATACAGGTGGCGCTGGTGGTTATCTTCTGCGGTTTTGCGGCGATCAGCTTTACGAAGTGGCTCTACTTCAGGGTCCTGGTTCCACACCTGCCTGTAAGATGGAGACTCAGGTCGGTCCATAACGAGGGGGATCTGGCCGCAACGGTCCGGCCCAACTCCCCTGTGGCGGTTGCCGAGCAGGGACAGGCCAACCCAAAGGCTGACCGTTTGTAGTGTGCCCGTAAGGGCATTTCGGAATTAACGCCTTACGGCATCACTACGAACGCCGGCTGCGCACTACGTTCTCTGACGCCGGACTGATTCACCTGAAAGTACTGTTCGACAACACCGATAAGCCGTGTCAGAACCTCGCGGCCTTCCGGGCTTGCTTCCAGGCCGACGATTTGTAACCCCAACGAGGCATTTGCGCCGTCCGCGGTAGGCAGGACGTTTCGGATCTGGGCGCTGAGCACCAGCGGCGTTTCGTACGGCAGAGGTGTGAATCGCATGCCGACGAACTGCCCCTTCTTGAAGTCTGCCCCTTGCCCCGGGGTGGCGTTGTTTTCATGCGGCACGATCACCTGCGCTCCGCCGGCCGAGATGTCAACGAGCCTGCCCACGCAGCCGGACCCAGTGTGTTGGTCCGGTCCGGCAGTCCTGCCGGAGCCTTTGGCCGGACCACTGCGATGCCACAGCAACACCTGTACCTTCAGCGATTCGGGAACACTGACACGGAAGTAACTTCTCCTTTGCACCACCTCGATCTTATCCGGGACAGCAAGGACTATCGTTCCGCCGCCTTCCCGATGGCCCCCCGTGTTGCGGGCCGGCTCGAGCCCCAGTACCGTCGTATCGAAGACGAACTTGCCGTATTCGTACTTGAATGAGATGCCGACAGGCTGACCCACTTGGATATTTATAGGACGCTGCTTACTTCTCCGTGAAAAGTCGCCCGCCCCGGGGGCCATACTCTCGACGCTCAGCCGGTCGCCCTCAAGATCGGCCAGCACCACCTTCGCGACGTGCCACTTCTGCCTTGACAAGTAGGACATGATGGCAGGAATCCTCTTTTCGATAGCGATTTGCAGGATTTTGTGTGATTCAACCCCTCGCGGCGTCATAACGTCATTCATGGCAACCTCCAGTACAGCGATGCCCGATTCTTGATACCCGACGATGATCGAGCATCGAGCCCGATTTCGAGGGGCATCCCTTTAGAAAATATATGAACCATTCCGCCATAGACAAAACGCCCGCGAAAAGCAATTTACCGGTTGGCGGACCCGAGCGAACGACCGCGCTAACGGGGCCGAGCTTGCCAAGAGTGGCTCTCTTGATTACTATGGCTGTATCTATGAGCGAAACATACGGACTTAAAAAGCCGGGGGGCGATAAAGTGGCCCTTCTGGGCCTTTTTGTTTTGGCGCTGCTTACGGCGCGCCTCGTGGTCGGCTTGAAATCGGCGATCTCGCTTTCCGAGGCAATCGTGCTACCCTGCGAAGAATTATCGGTATCTATGCCGTCGGGCAACGGCTGGTACAGCCAGGAACAGTGGGAGTTCATGAATAATGCGTTCGCTCTACGCGGCGTATTTGCCCTTCATTCCGGCAGACCCGCCGCCCAGGTCACCTGCCGATACCTGCTCGCGGCCGAGCCGGCCTCGCCGCGAAGCCGCTTTGAGCAGATAACCCGTGAGGTTGACGGCACCGTTGTCAAAACGGGTCAAACAAAGGTCGGGACGCTCACAATCGACTGGGCACGGATAGAGAAGCCGGACATCCTTCTTGGTGTGTTCTTTGGAACTGCCAGGCTGCCGAACAACCGTCAGCTCGACATCGAGGTTCGCCAGGTCTCGGGCGGTACCGAGCTGGTCCAACGGACGTTCCAAAGTATCGTAGCGAGTCTGAGTTTCAAGGAGAGCTCCGGCCATCTCGGCGGCCTTGAGGCCGGCGCGGAGCTTGTGACGGCGCTCAAGAGCCAGGGCCTCGATCCGTTGGCGAACAACCAGGACCGTCAAACCTTTTACCTGATCAAGGATTCCGCAGAGCAGCCAATCGGATTTGCCGCGGATGCGCTAATCAACCCAGGCCGTGAAGCAAAATCGAATATCCAGACGGCGAGTTTCCTGTATATCAAAGGCCGCAATACGCTGGAACAAAGAGCAGTGTTTCAGTGCAGCAGGAACCTTGACGAATTTGTTTATAAGAGCCAGACCTACTGCAGCACCGGCGCGAGCAGCGCCGAGATAGTCGCGGACAATACGGGCCTGATGACCGTCAGGGAATTCGACGGGCGGACCGAAGAGAAGAGCTACCGCCTCGGGCGGGCAGCGGTACCGGATGTTTTTCTCGACCAGGTCTTGTGGAAAATGCTCAATAGCAATCAGAAAGAAATCATCGTGGACGTCGTCGATCCGAACGGCAGAATCACGCCGACGTCTGTTTCGCGAACCGAGGCCGGCAAAGACGCTGCTTACGCGTTTGAGCTAAGGTTTCTGGACGGGCGAAACTTTTCCGAACGGGTGTTTCTCGATGAGCAAAGGCAAATCTACAGGCTGCTTCTGCACCAGGAAGACACCTACAGTTTTGAGCGCACCAGCGCCGAGAGCGTAGCAGGTGAGTTTCCTGAGCACGCGCAGCGCTTCCTGCGAAGCCTTGAAAAGCTGAAATCGGACTTATAGTCAAAAGGAACCGGCATGAAAGATGGAACGAACAATTCACGCACGCTCGTTTATTTTCTCGTAGGGGCAAGCTTCATCGCCGGGGGCTGTGCGACGGACCGTAGCCGGGCCGAACGTCATCGCCTCGATGCCGAAGAATGGAGCGATCTGAAGCTCTGGTACCAGCGGCCCGCGCAAAAATGGACCGAGGCACTGCCGGTCGGCAACGGACGCCTGGGAGCGATGGTCTTCGGCGGAACGGAGCACGAACGGCTGCAATTCAACGAAGATACACTCTGGACGGGCCGGCCGCACGAATACCAGCATGAAGGAGCCGTCGAATACCTGCCGGCTGTCCGCAAGCTGCTTTTTGAGGGCAAGCAGCGAGAAGCCGAACAGCTCGCCATGGAGCACATGATGAGCGTACCGCTGCGGCAGGAGAAATACCAGCCCTTCGGCGATTTGCTCCTGAACTTCCCGGGCCATGCTGAGCCGGTTGACTATCGAAGGGAGCTGGATATCGACTCGGGCCTTTCGACGGTCCGCTACCAGGTTGGAGACGCGATATTCACGCGCGAGGTATTCTCCAGCTTTCCCGACCAGGTGATTGCAGTCCACATAACTTGCGATAGGCCGGCAGGCTTGTCCTTCACCGCCACGTTTGACAGTCCCCAGCCGGATGCTCAGACACTCATTGAAAAAAATGCTCTCGTCTTGAGGGGCCGTGTGCGCGACAGCGTAGACGCTGAAACGAAGAAGGCAAGCCCCAGCGCGCTGAAGTTTGAGGCCCGCTTGGAATGTCAGATTCGCGGAGGCAGGATGAGTGCCGCCAGTGACACCCTGGAGATCCAAGGCGCGGATTCGGCGACACTAATTCTGGCTGCCGCCACGAGTTTCAGAAACTTCAGGGATGTTACACGCGACCCGTCCGAAACCTGTCGCCGGGCTCTGGAAGTCGTGGCCGGCAAGAGCTACGATGCCTTGCGCAGCACACATATTGCCGATCATCGCCGGCTGTTCCGCAGGGCCGCATTGGAGCTGGGCACTTCCGAGGCGAAGAAGCAGCCGACCGATGAACGGATCGAAAACTTCGCCAAACAAAATGACCCGGAACTGATGGAGCTGTATTTTCAGTTCGGCCGCTATCTACTGATAGCAAGTTCCCGTCCCGGTTCGCAGCCAGCCAACCTCCAGGGCATCTGGAACGACCAGCTCGACCCGCCCTGGGACAGCAAGTGGACAACCAATATCAACACGGAGATGAACTACTGGCCCGTCGAGGTCACCAACTTGTCCGAATGTCACGAACCGCTCTTCGATTTACTCGATGACGTGGCTGAATCCGGCCGTAAAACCGCCCAGGCTCACTATGGCTGTTCCGGCTGGGTGCTCCACCACAACACCGACCTGTGGCGCGGAACCGCACCGATCAACGCCTCCAACCACGGGATATGGGTCACGGGAGGCGCCTGGCTCTGTCAGGATCTCTGGGAACACTATACCTTCGGCGGCGACAAAGAGTTTCTCAGGACGCGCGCTTATCCTCTGATGAAAGGGGCCGCCACGCTCTTCGTCGATTTCCTCATCGAAGATCCGAAGACGGGGTGGCTGATCAGCACGCCGTCCAATTCGCCTGAAATCGGCGGGCTCGTTGCCGGTCCGACAATGGATCACCAAATCATCCGCGATTTGTTCAGCAACTGTATCGAAGCCTCCAGGGTCCTCAACGTGGACAAGGATTTTCGCGAGAAGCTGGAAGCGTTGCGAGGCCGGATCGCGCCAAATCAGATCGGGCAATACGGCCAGGTCCAGGAATGGCTCGAAGACAAGGACGACCCGAAAAACGAGCATCGGCACGTCTCCCACCTGTTCGGCCTGCATCCGGGCAAGGAAATCACCCGCCGGGGCACGCCTGACCTTTTCGCCGCGGCGCGCAAGTCGCTTGAATTCCGAGGAGACGGCGGCACGGGCTGGTCCATGGCCTGGAAGGTCAACTTCTGGGCCCGCTTCGAGGATGGAGATCACGCCTACAAGATGCTCAGCAGTCTCCTGACGCCGCAGCGGATGTACCCGAATATGTTCGACGCCCATCCGCCGTTCCAGATCGACGGCAACTTTGGCGGCACCGCCGGCATCGCCGAGATGCTGCTCCAAAGCCACACGGGTGAGCTGCATCTGCTGCCCGCGCTGCCTTCGGCCTGGCCGAGCGGCCATATCAAGGGTCTGCTCGCCCGCGGCGGCTTTGAAGTGGACCTCGAATGGAAGAATGGGGCGCTGACCCGATGCGAAATCCGCTCCAGGCTTGGCAACGGATGCAAAATCCGCGTCCATGTGCCCGTACGGGTCACGTGCAAAAGCAGGCCGGTCGAGACCACCTCCCCGGAAGCCGACGTTGTTGAGTTCAATACCAGGGCCGGCCAAGTGTACGTCATTGCGGCGGAATAGGCAACGGCGCAGAAGAAACGCAAAATCGCTCTTTCGCTGAGGATTTAATCTCCGTATAATTCTCCATAGTTAGAAGTGCCCGTTCGTAGTGTGCCCGTAAGGGCATCCGAGGAGAACGCCTCACGGCGTCACTACGAGCAGCTCATTTTAGTCACTGAGCTTATTGGAGCGAGACTATGCAGAAACGGCGATTGGGAAAGACGGATCTGGAGCTGACGACCGTGGGTCTGGGCACGTGGGCGATGGGCGGACCGTGGCAGTACGGCTGGGGACCGCAGGACGACGACGAAGCCATCGCCGCGATACAAGCCGCCCTTGAGATAGGGATCAACTGGATCGATACCGCCCCCGCGTACGGGCTGGGCCATTCCGAAGAGCTTATCCGCGAAGCCCTCAAACACAGAGGTGAAAGACCCATCATCGCAACAAAGTGCGGGCTGTTGTGGAATGAAAAGAAGGAAAAAGTGAGCTGTCTGAAACGGGAGAGCATCCGGCGCGAATGTCACGCCAGCCTCAAGAGGCTTGGCATCGAGGTCATTGACCTCTATCAGATGCACTGGCCCGATCCCGACCAAGACGTTGAAGAGGCGTGGGAGGAAATGGCCAAGCTGTGTAAAGAAGGCAAGGTTCGATATCTCGGCGCCTCCAATTTCAGCGTGGAGCAGATCAAGCGCGTGCAGAGAATTCACCCCGTCGCTTCGCTCCAGCCGCCTTACAGCATGTTGCATCGCCAGGTGGAAGCTGATCTGCTGGATTATTGTGCTCAGAACGACATTGGCGTCGTTGCGTACAGCCCAATGGAGCGAGGCCTGCTTACGGACAAATTCAATGCCGCCAGGATTGCGAGCTTGGCCCCGGATGACCATCGAAAAAGAAGTCCCGACTTTCAGGAGCCTCGATTTGGCGCGACCTTGGAGCTTGTCGATGGGCTGCGGAAGATCGCGGAGCGCAACGGCCGCACCTGCGCCCAGTTGGCCATAAGCTGGGTCCTGCGCCGGCCCGAAGTGACCGCCGCCATCATCGGGGCGCGGCGGCCCGGCCAGATTCTCGAAACCGCCCCCGCATCGGACTGGAAGCTGAGCAAGAAAGACATCGACAAAATCGAAAAGCTCCTGGCCGAACGCGAGGCAAAACTCAATAGCAAAACCAACTGATGGTGGGGCAAGCCTCACCCTACCTATCTGACACTGAGAGAAAGATGGCTGAGAACAAAGATGTTTACACAAGTCCTCTTGTTGAGCGGAATGCTTCGAGGGAAATGGCTGAACTGTTCGGTGCGCAGAAGAAATTCAGCACGTGGCGCCGGCTGTGGCTGGAGCTGGCCAAGGCACAGAAGAAGCTCGGTCTGGATATAAGCCAGGGCCAGATAAAGCAGATGGCCCGGCATCTTGACGACATCGATTTCAAGAAGGCCGCCCACTATGAAAAGCAGTTCCGCCACGATGTCATGGCCCACATCTATGCGTTCGCGGATGTAGCACCAAAAGCTGAACCGATAATTCACCTCGGCGCAACAAGCTGTGACATTGGCGACAACGCCGACCTGATCATTATGCGGGACGCACTTGAGCTTATCGCGGCCAAGCTGGCGACGCTGATCGACCTCTTGGGCAGATTCGCCCAGAAGCACCGCTCGCTTGCGACGCTCGGCTTTACGCACTACCAGCCCGCCCAGTTGACCACCGTCGGCAAGAGGGCGACGCTGTGGTGCTATGAGTTCGTGATGGACCTGCACGAGATCGAGCACCGGCTCGATACACTGCCCTTTCGGGGCATCAAAGGCACCACGGGCACGCAGGCGTCCTTCCTGGCGCTTTTCGACGGCAATCACAGCAAGGTCAAGCAGCTCGACAAAGCTGTCGCGGCGGCGTTCGGCTTCAAGAACGTCTGCGCCGTGACGGGCCAGACGTACCAGCGAAAGATCGATGCCCTCGTCGTCAACGCCCTGGCGGGCATCGCACAATCGGCTCACAAAATATGCAACGACATCAGGCTGCTTGCAAATCTCAAGGAGATCGAAGAGCCGTTCGAAGAATCACAAGTCGGCTCCTCGGCCATGCCTTACAAGAGAAACCCCATGCGGTGCGAAAGGGCCACGTCGCTCAGCAGGCTGGTCCTGAGCCTGGCCTCCAGCCCGCAGATGACCGCCTCGGAGCAGTGGCTCGAAAGGACGCTCGACGACTCGGCCAACCGAAGGGTCGTCATCCCCGAAGCCTTCCTGGCGGTTGACGGCATCCTGCAAATCCTCATCAACGTTGCCGACGGGCTCGTGGTTTATCCGAAGGTGATAGCGGCTCACGTCGCCGCGGAGCTGCCCTTCATGGCGACCGAAAACATCCTTATGGCGGCGGTCAAGGCCGGCGGCAACAGGCAGGAGCTGCACGAGAAAATCAGGCTGCACTCGCACGCGGCCGCAGCCCAAGTCAAAAACCTCGGTAAGCCCAACGACCTGGTCGGCCGGCTCAGGGCGGACATTGCCTTTGCCAAAATCGATTTCGACAAAATCCTGGACCCGGCCAGTTATATCGGCCGAGCGCCCCAGCAGGTCGATGAATTCATCCGCGGCGTCCTGACACCGATACGCAAAAGATACCGAAAGGAACTCAACAAAAAAGTGGAACTGAATGTGTAAATCTCGCGGTGCGGCGAGCCACAGAAATCCCGAGGCAAGAAGAATGACCAGAAAACGACTGATTAAGCGAATTAAGGAGACGGCTTATTTGGAAGGCGATTTTGTCCTTCGCAGCGGTAAGCGCAGCAAATACTATCTCGATAAATACCTTTTCGAGACCTGCCCCGATATTCTCAAAGCGCTGGGCAAGGAGTTTGCCCGGCACGTGAGCGACGATGTCACCCTGATAGGCGGCGCCGAATTGGGCGGCGTGGCTCTGGCGGCAGCGGCGGCGATGGAGTCCGGCAGGAACTGGGTCATCATCCGCAACAGCAAAAAAGGCTACGGAACCGGTAAAATGGTCGAGGGTGTCCTGAAGCCGGGCGATGTCGTCCTGCTCGTCGAGGACATCGCCACGACCGGCGGGCAGGTCCTTGAAGCGGCGAAGATCATTACCGAAGCCGGCGCGACCGTCAAGAAGATCGTCTGTGTGATCGACCGCAAGCAGGGCGCGGAAGAAAACATCGTCGGGGCCGGTTATAAATTCGAGGCCATCCTGACAAAAAACGACCTGGGCATCAAAGACCGTTTGTAGTGTGCCCGTAAGGGCATTTCGGAAATAACGCCTTACGGCGTCACTACGAACGCCGTGTATTCACGGGCTGGAAGCCCTTGCCACAAAGGGGAGAAACGATGATTATTGGCGTTCCGAAGGAGACCAAGACAGACGAGTATCGCGTCGGCCTGCTTCCCGTGGGCGCGCAGTTGCTCACGGGCGATAGGCACACTGTACTCGTCGAGCGGCAAGCGGGCCTGGGCAGCGGTTTTTCCGACGGGCAGTACTCCGCGGCGGGCGAGCAAATCGCCGCAACCGCCGAAGAAATCTACGCCGGGGCCGAGCTGATTGTCAAAGTCAAGGAGCCTCAGCCTCACGAGCTGGCCCTACTACGCGAAGGGCAGACCGTCTTTACTTACTTCCACTTCGCCGCGTCGCGCGAGCTGACGGTCAGGTGCCTGGAAGCGGGAGTCACGGCGGTCGCCTACGAGACCCTTCAGGACGCTGGCGGCCGACTACCGCTGCTAACGCCTATGAGCGAAGTGGCCGGCAAGATGTGCGTACACGAAGGTGCCAAGTATCTGGAGCGGCCGATGATGGGACGCGGGATTCTCTTAGGCGGCGTCCCCGGCGTCGCGCCGGCCAATGTGCTGATCCTCGGCGGCGGAGTCGTCGGCACGAACGCCGCGCGTATCGCCGCCGGGATGGGCGCAAATGTCACCATCATGGACATCAATCTCGACCGGCTGCGATACCTCGACGAAATCATGCCCGCCAACGTCACGACGATCTACTGCGATCCGCACGCCGTGGAACAGTACGCCATTGGCGCGGACCTGATCATCGGGGCGGTTCTGATTCCGGGCGGCCGCACGCCGGTATTGATCGGCCGGCCCCTGCTCAAGAAGATGAAAACCGGCAGCGTCATCGTGGACGTCTGCATCGACCAGGGCGGCTGCGTCGAGACCTGCCGGCCGACCACGCATCACGATCCGACGTACGTCGTCGATGGCGTCGTCCACTATTGCGTCACAAATATCCCCGGCGCCGTCAGCAGAACATCGAGCCAGGCGCTGTGCAACGCCACGCTGCCCTACGTGCGGGAGCTCGCCTCGCTTGGCGCCGATGCCTTCGCTGCGATGGACGCAGGCCGCGCCGCATCGCTCAATATCCGTAACCACCAGCTCGTCAACGGAGCGGTCCGCGCCGTGTATCCCGACCTGCCGCGAGGCTAAACAGCCGGCACGATAATCGAATAGCTCATCGGTCTTAGAACATTTCATCTATGCGCTATGTCCTGCGCCGCCACCCGCCCAGCCATAACCGGCGGGATGGTGGGCATTTGATATTGCGTGCGTTGCCCAATCGTGTTAGAATAACCATAGGCGTTGCAGATGGACATATTTTGCAGCAGGTAAAGGAGGTGGAACACGGTCAGGCGGGAGGCATTTACGCTCATCGAGCTGTTAGTTGTCATTGCTATCATTGCTCTGCTGATGGCGATCCTGCTGCCATCACTCGCACGGGCACGCGAACAGGCCAAAGCCTCGGTGTGCCAGTCCAATCTGCATCAGTGGAGCCTGGTTTTTTCCATGTATGACAACGATTACGAGGGCCGGTTCGCCAACGGGTGCAGCAGCTACAATACCAACGACAAGAGGCATTGGGCAACGGCGCTGCGCTCCTACTACTATCATGATCGGAAGATCACGCTATGTCCATTGGCTACCAAACCCTACGAGGAAGGCGGAACCGTTCCATACGGGGCCTATCGCGGGCCGGACGACGTGCTGCTCAGTTACGGTCTTAACGGTTGGCTCTACAATGCCAGGGAGGCCGACGAAGCATTCGGCCGCCCGGTCGAGAACTTCTGGAGAGGACTCAACATCAAAGGCGCGGGAAACATACCGATGTTCCTGGATTGCCTTCATGCCGAGGGTCGCCCTTTCGAGCACGACGAGCCCCCGGTGTTTGAGGGAGAGATGATTGCCTTTAACATAAGCTCGAACATGGTGCGTTTTTGCCTGAACAGGCACCACGGTGCCGTGAACTGCCTGTTTATGGACGCGTCGATTTCGAAGATCGGACTCAAGCGTCTATGGCACCTGAAATGGCACCCTAATTACAACATGAGCGGCCCGTGGACCAAGGCCGGCGGGGTCGCCGCCGAAGCCTGGCCGGAATGGATGAGAGGACTCAAAGACTATTAGCTGAACAAAAACCGCCGAGAACGCGGGCTTGCCCGCTCCGGCACTTCTGCCGGACGTGGCGGGCAAGAATCTGTCCTGCGTCTGTGGAGTTTTTCGGCTAAGGCGATGATCTTCTTAGCGGTTGTGGACTTGGCGGCGTTCTCGATCTTGACCCACGCCGAATCGAGGGTCTTTATCTGAACGCTTGATTTGTCGGAGCCGATGGCCGCAGGCGAGTTGGCGACGATCATGTCGAGGTGTTTCTCGTGCAGCTTCTTTTCGGCGCGAGCTCGGACAGCCTTGTCCTCAAGGGCAAAGCCGACAACGATTTGAGTTTTCTTTTTATGTGCTCCGGCCCATTTCAGAATGTCCGGTGTCGGTTTGAGTTTGACGGTCAGGTTTTGACCGGTCTTCTTCAATTTGGTTAGCGCTGGACAGACAGGGGTGTAGTCGGCCACAGCAGCGGCCATGATCAGACAATCGCACCGGCTGAAATGCTTCTTCACCGCCTCGAACATCCGGGCCGCGGATTCGGCTTTGACGATTCTTGCTTTTCTGGGCGGCTCTTGAGCGGTTGGCGCGGTAATGAGCGTCACCTCGTGCCCGGCCGCCAGCGCCGCACGCGCCAGCGCATAGCCCATCCTGCCGCTGCTTGCATTGGAGAAGAAGCGGACCGGGTCAATGTATTCGCGGGTGCCGCCTGCTGTGATGAGTAAGTTCATATAGTCAAAAGATTTTCGATTGTCGAATGCCGATTGCCGATTTGAAATCGCAAATCGCAAATCGACAATCACATGGGCTTGCTAATTTTCGAGGCCACGGCCTCGATGGCTTCAAGAATGTCTTTCGGCTCCGACATTCTGCCGGGGCCTTCGGCGCCGCAGGCGAGCCGGCCTTCAACGGGACCTATGAATTGAAAGCCCCTGGCCTTCATCGTCGTGACATTGTTTTGGACGGCCGGATTCGCCCACATGTTGGTGTTCATGGCCGGAGCAACGAGCGTCATCCCCGACTGGGTCAAAGGCCAGCACGCACAGAGAATCGTACTGAGCAAATCATCGCAGATACCGTTTGCAGTTTTGCCGATGATATTGGCGGTTGCGGGCGCTACGACAATCAGGTCGGCCCAATCGGCCAAAGTGACGTGGCTGATTTTGAATTCGTCAGGCGCACCCCACATTGCCGTAAAGACAGCAGACCCGGTGACCGCCTCGAAGCTTGTCGGGCCGACGAGCCGGCAGGCCGCTTCGGTCATCACCGTCCTGACCCTCGCCCCGGTGGCGGTCAGCTTGCTGGCCAGATCCACCGCTTTGTAGGCGGCAACTCCGCCGGTAACACCCAGCAGAATGTTCACGTCGTGAAGCATCTTCCCTCTCATTCGGGAGCCGATTCACACCGGAGACCGCGTTTGTCCATCGCTCTTGCCTATTTGTCCATAGGCTGCGACGGCAGGCCATCATCTGCGGCAATCTTGTCCTGCAGGATTTCCTGCACGACGATTTCGAGCAGCGTCTTTCCTTCCGTTTCCTTGATCAAGGGCCGACTGCCCTGTAGAAGCTCGCCGAGTCGTTTTTGCACCAGTGCAGTCAATCTGAATCTGCCGCCAACTTTGTTTATCAGGTTCTGGCTCTTCAATTCGTCTATCATATTCTATATCTCTCATTTGCCATCCGCCGAACGTGAGCGGACTTGTCGATTCGCGTTCCTACGTTTCCGATTTCCTGCCCTCGATGATCTGCACGCACTCGTTCACCGCCTGCTGCAAATCTTCGTTGATCACCATGTGCTCATAATATTGCCAGGCCGCGGCAATTTCGGCGCTGGCTTCGTTGAGTCTTTTCCCGGCAGCTTCAGCACCTTCTCTGCCTCTATGATCAAGACGCTCCGCCAGATCTCTTGCGCTGGGCGGCAGAATGAACATCATCACCGCATCCGGGAACACCGCCTTGACCTGTCGCGCCCCCTGGACATCGATCTCCAGAATGACCACCTTGCCGGCTTTCAGCGCCTTGACCACCTTCTCTTTGGGCGTCCCATAGAAATGGCCGAACACCTTGGCATGTTCGAGCAGGAGTCCTTTGTCCACCCGCTGCTGAAACTCTTCTTCCGAGACGAACCAATAATCCCGTCCATTTACCTCGGCTTCACTTTGCGGCCGAGTGGTCACCGAAACGCTCAGATAAACATTGTCCAGGCGCTTGACTATCTCTTTGCAGATGGTACTCTTTCCCACACCCGATGGGCCGCTTATGATAACCACCTTACCTTTTCCGCTCTTCGTATCGGCCATTATACTCCCAGCTACAGATCTCCAACCGCTTCGGGGCTCTACTGCCTTCTACTCTATGTTCTGCACCTGTTCCTTAATCCGGTCGATCTGGCACTTTATGTCCACCACCAAACGCGTGATTTCCGTGTCAGAAGCCTTGCTGGCGATGGTATTAGCTTCTCTGAGCATCTCCTGGCTGATGAAATCCAGCCTGCGCCCGGCCTGATCGTTCCCCCGGCAACACTGCGCAAATTGCTGCAAATGCGAATCCAATCGCGAGATTTCTTCAGAAATGTCCGAGCGGTCTGCAAAAATCGCCACCTCCCGCACGAGGATTTCTTCATCCAGTTTCAGCTCCGCGTGCGCAAGCAGCTCATCAACCCTTTTCTTGAGTTTTACTGCATATTCCTGCAGCACAACAGCACGTCGGGCGTGGATGTGCTCGAGGTCTTGCCTCATTGCCCTGCAGCGCTCTTTCAAGTCAGCTTCCAGGAATCCGCCTTCGACGGCGCGCATCTTCTTGACCTGCCCCAACGCTTCGCGGCTGATTCCCAAGATCACGTCCCTGACCCGTCCGGCCTTTTCCACATCCGGCGACGCCGGTCTGATGATGCCGGGCAGACTCAACAGGTTGCTGATGTCAATCGTCCCCCGAATGCCGGCGGAGGTCCCCGCATCGTTCAGCTTCTCCACAATCGCCTTCAAAGCCGTCTGATCTATGGCAAAGAGCGCATCTGCCGAGGCGTCTTTGAGCCTAAGCACATAATTCACCGTCCCGCGTCCAAGATTCTCCCGCAACAATTTCTCAATGTCTTCCTCCAGGAACGCCACCAGCTCGGGCAACTTCACAACGCTTTTGAAGTAACGGTTGTTGACCGTTTTGATCGCCACTACATAGCTGACGCCGTTACCTTCGCCTTGCGCCTCGCCGTAGCCGGTCATGCTATTTATCATAAGATCACGCTTTCACGCCGGATGCGGCCGTATCAACAGCCATCCTGTACGTGCCTGAGAACATCGTTGGCGTCAACTGCCCGGCAGATTCGCATCGGCACTCGTGTTGGCGTCGCCGGCGGCCTGCCCGGCATCTGCAGCCGGAGGCGCCTGGTTCGGACTCGCCACCGGCTCTTGTTGAGCGGGTGCCTTCACATCGTAGGCACCCGTGGGGGCCTGCGGCTTGTAGAACTTACCCATCACCACGGCAATGGTCAGAAACACACCGGCCGTAACGATGGTCACCCAGGTGAGAAAGTCACCCGTTTTGGAGCCCAAAATCCCGCTGGCCATACCTCCGCCAAACGCTCCACTCAAGCCGCCGCCTCTGCCCTTCTGGATCAAAATGATCAGAATCAACACCATGCAGCAGAGAACAAACAGGACGGCCACCACATTCATTAAGAAGCTTATTTTCAACAATGGAAGATTAATCATGATTGCTCCCCAAAAACAAGAACTCAAACTGTATAAGTGATCCGAAACAAACTTCAAAATGGTCACATACGCTCATATCGGGTGAATCCAATTTGTCTCTCACGCCCCGGTGCCGTGATCGTCGGGTTCGAGTCATACCGCCGCCTGAATTATTGCCAAAAAGTCATCCGCCTTCAAACTTGCCCCGCCGACCAGCAGGCCGTCTATATCCTTGCAGCCCATCAACTCTGCCGCGTTGCCGGGTTTCACCGAGCCGCCGTAGAGGATGCGAATTTCCGCGGCCGCCTGGTCGTCATACATCCGGCCAACCAGTTTTCGTATGAGATCATGCGCCTCCTGTGCCTGGTCGCGCGTGGCCGTGACGCCCGTTCCGATGGCCCAAACCGGCTCGTAGGCGATGGTGACCGCCGAGAGCTTCTCAGCACTCAGACCGGCCAGACTTTGTTTCAACTGCCGAGTGATCACCTCATTCGTTCTCGAAGCCTCGCGTTCGGACAACAGTTCTCCCACACATAAGATGGGCAAGAGCCCGCCGCCAATCGCAGCGGCGACTTTCTTGTTTATCAAGTCATCCGTCTCGCCGATGACGTGCCGACGTTCCGAGTGCCCGCAGAGACAATAGGTGCAGCCGGTATCTTTCAACATCGAAGAGCTTATCTCGCCGGTAAAGGCGCCGTCCGGCTCAAAGTACACATCCTGGGCGCCGACCGCGATACTCGACGCGGCAAGAGCCCTGGTCACCGCCTGAAGATAGACAAAAGGCGGACAAACCGCCACCGTCACGCTGTGGCCCGCCGTCTCAACAGAACCGGCGGCAATGCGCTTGGCCAGTTGTACACTGGTTTGGCTATTCGTGCTCATTTTCCAATTGCCGGCCACAAAAGGTTTTCTCATAAGACTCTCCCACATTCGTAACGTATCGCTCGCGTCCCGTCATCCAGGTCGTCGGCCTGTGAGCGAAACACAAGAACTATAATAACTCCGTCGCTCTCGGGAAACTGCCCAAGATTGAAAGCTGCAAACAATGTTTACGCGACTCTTCCAGCCCCTCGCGGATGTGTTTTTCCGTTCTGTGCCCCAGGAAATCCACGAAGAAGTAATATTCCCACTCTCTTTTTCTGCTCGGTCTGGACTCTATATTGGTCAGATTGATTCCGTACCGCTTGAACACATTGAGCACGTCAGCCAGCGCCCCAGCCTTGTGAGCCGTGCTGAACAGTATGGCCGTCTTGTCCTCGCCGGTCGGCTTGGCGTCTTGCCGGCTTATGACCAGAAACCTCGTTACATTGTTGGCAATGTCCTCGATGTTTTCGCAGATGATTTTCAATCCGTACAGCTCAGCAGCAATGCTGGAGGCAATCGCTGCGGCCTTTTGCTCCTCAGCGGCCAATTGCGCAGCCCTCGCGGTGGAGGCGACGGGGATGGTTTGGCCCCCCTTGAAGGTGGCGGCAAGCCAGTTTCTGCACTGGGTAAATACTTCCGGTTTGGAGTAAATCTTCTCGATCTCTTCCAGCGGACATTTGCTCAAGAGATTGTGATGGATGGCCATGAGCACCTCGGCACAGACCTTCACGTCGGAGTCTATCAGTGCATCAAGTGTTTCGATCACGCCGCCGCCCATGGTGTTTTCGACCGGCGCCAAACCCAGATCGCAATGACCCTTGCTGACTTCGTCAAAAATGCTTGCGATATCCGCCAACGGCTCATATTCGACGCTTTGGCCGAACTTGAGCATGGCGGCTGTGTGGCTGAAACTGCCGCCGGGGCCGAGATAAGCGATCCGCAGTGGCCTCTCCAGAACAAAAGAGCCGCTCATCAGCTCGCGCCAGATGGCCACCAGGCACCTGTCTGGCAACGGGCCTTCATTGGCCTCGGTGACCTTGGAAAAGACCTCCTTCTCCCGGTCCGGGGAATAGACCGGCTTGTCGGTCTTGTTCTTGAGTTTCCCTATCTCGACGACGATGCGCGCGCGTTCGTTGAGCAGCTTCACAAGCTGGCGGTCAAGCTCGTCTATCTTCTTTCTCAACTCTTCAATAGACATAGACAAAAGGCCACAGAATAAACATCCAACAGGTATCACCGCTGCCGGTCGGAGAGAGCCGTTTTTATAAAAACTATTATATCTAACAAAATTTTCCCCTTGCGTCAATGAATTTGGCCCATTAGATAATATTTTGAGCAAACGAGGTGGCCAAAAATGCAAAAAGTCACAAAATATGTGGTTTTTGAGACGAAATGGGGGTACTTCGGCCTCGCCGGGACCGAGTCGGGCCTTTGCCGGACTTACCTGCCCGGACCCGGCCTGGCAACAATCAAATCCCAACTGCTGGAGGATTTCCCGGGGGCGCGCCTGGACCGGACATTCTGGCAAGCCCTCCAGGAGCAGATCGCCGCCTATTTCGAGGGCGCCCGCGTGGATTTCAGCCCGAACGTTCCCCTCGTCCTTGACGGCGTGGGTGATTTCTCCCGTTGCGTTTTGACCGCATGCCGGAACGTGCAGTTTGGCCAGGTGATAACCTATCGCGAATTAGCGAGAAGGTCAGACCAACCCGCCGCAAGCCGGGCCGTCGGCGGCGCACTGGCCCGAAATCCACTGCCCCTCATCATCCCGTGCCATCGCATCATCCGCGCCGACGGCAAGCTCGGCGGCTTCTCCGCCCCCGGCGGGATAAAGCTCAAGCAAAGAATGCTCGACCTTGAACGATCTTCGGTTTGCTCCGTCCGCTGAAGGCCGGATGTGCCAGATTCACAATCGGCGATCGGCAATCGTAAATCGGCAATCACTTTTGTGCCTTTGTGCCTTCGTGGCTAAATCGCCTGGCTATTCCAGGTGCACGACGCCGGTCTTGCGATCCGCGTCGAGGCTGGCTTTCTTGATGGCATCGTAGAGGTCCCGGCAATACCGCACCTTCTCGAAAACAAAGTGCGGATCGCTCTTGTCCGTGGTTGTTAACGCTATCGTGCCGACCCCAACGAGGCAGTCCAGCAGGCTGCGGCGCATCTTCAGGTCAATGACCCGGAACATGTCTATATTGTCAACCCTCCTGTCGAGTATCCCGCGAGTCCACTCTATCCGGTCGGCATTCACCTCGTAGTGAATCATCTTGAGCCTCAGGGCTTTAAGCAGAAGGATAAGCGCAACCACCACGCCCAGCCCAAAACCCGCGATCACCCGGTACCGGCCAATCGCGAACGCCTGGTTCGCCGTGAGCTTCAGAGCGAACATGCTATTGGCCCAGCTTTCCAGAGGCAGCTTTATCAAGAGCCATGCAACCGCCAGCACCACCAACGCCTTCACCACCGCCGGCGCCAGGCCCCACAAAGAGGGGCTTGCCGCGAAGAGAATGCCGTCAGGCAAGTCGGACTGGTCAGACGGGTCTTCGGCCTCCAGGGCCTTGGCCTTCTCGGTGTTGAGGAATTCCCCGCAGAAGCGGCACTTGACCGCCGCCGCCTGAATCGTCTCGGCACAGAACGGGCACGATTTTGTCTGCATGTCAACGGCTACCATAAATCATATATCGGAAAGAGGCCCCGATTTCGATTGATGATTTCCGAATGCCGAATGCCGATTGAGAAATCGCAAATCGCAAATCGACAATCGTAAATCAGTTCGGCTTCTTGCTCTCGATCAGCCCCTCCGCCTCTGAGACAAGCTTCTGGAGTTCCACGTCGTCGGCAAATGGCCTGTCCTTCCACAATTCACGCACTTGCATGAGAGTAGCCTTCGCATCCTCAGCTCGACCGATCCTGTGGTAGGTCATGGCCATGAATGCCAGAGCCGACGGATGCCCCTCATCGCGCGCGTATTTTTCAACTCTTGCCAATGTCTTGAAGGCTTCCTCATACGCAGCGATCCGGTACTGAGCCGCGCCCTGCGTAATGAGGATAGAAGGATCGTTCGGCTCCCAACCGTCGGCTTTCTCCGCTTTCGCCAGAGCGGCTCTATATGCCTCAATGTCCTTATCGGGTCGCCAGACAACATCCCAGGCATCGTTCTGAAGCTTGTCCGCATCCTCCCACTTGCGGGAATTCGCTATCTGCAGTGCCAGCTTGCGGACAGGCAGACGAAGCGTCATATCGTCCTGCAGTTGGCTTATCACTTGGCGGTACGAGCCAAGTTCCTCGTGAAGTTCATCTACAATCTGTCGTGCAGCGGTACCATTCTTCCTTTGATCATACCCACCAGGCGGCGTGGCTGATTCCCAGAGTGCAATGGTGTAATCCCACAGGCCACATGCAATGGTCTTACCATCCGGGCTAAAGGCAACGCTAGGCACGCCGGATCCGGGTCGGAGAGTCAGCAGTTCCGCACCTGTCGCCGTATCCCACACCCTGGCTGTTCCATCGCGGCACCCTGAGACGATGCGGCGACCGTCTGGGCTGAAGGCAGCGGAGGTAGGAACATCGGCGTGTTTGAGGGTCATCAGTTCAGAGCCGGTTGTCGCGTCCCACACCTTCACCGTGTAGTCTTCCTGACAGCTTGAGACTATTCGTTGTCCATCTCGACTGAATGCCACACAGGTGATGACGCCGATATCGTGACCTCGCAGCGTCAGAAACTCGCGGCCAGTTTCTAATTCCCATACCTGAATGTTGGGACCGCTGCCACCGGCGGCAAGGAATTTGCCATCCGGACTGAACGCTACTTTTGTGGGCCAATATCCAGTCGTGCTCAGTGTCATCAGTTCTCTGCCTGTGTTCGCATTCCACACCGTGACTGTCTGCGGACTGCCGCCGCCGGGGGACGCGACAAGCTGCCCATCCGGACTGAACGCTACCCCCGGGTGGCTGCCGAGGGTTTTCGGAAGACGGAGGAACGTAATCGGATCGCCCGTAGCCGCATCCCAAATCCTGAACGTTCCATACCGATGAGCCGAGGCGAGGCGCTTACCGTCAGGGCTGAAGATTATGGAACAAACGGGCGTCCAACTGGGAAGCAGCTTGTGGTTCAGTTCTATCGCGGATTCCACGTCCCAGATCTTGATTCCATCGGTGCCTCCCGCTGACGCAAGGCGCTTGCCATCAGGGCTAAATGCCACAGACCAAATGATATCGTTATGTCCGACAAGCCTGGTAAGCCGGCGGGTGGCAACCACGTCCCAAATCTTCACTGTCCCATCCTCGCTGTGGGACACAATGCGTTTCCCATCGGGGGTAAACGCCGCCTGATAGACGGTCCGTTCGTGCCCACGCAGCGTCATCATCGTCGCCCCTGTGGCTATGTCCCAGATCCTGATCATGTTGTCATAACCACAGGACACAAGACACTTGCCGTCGGGACTGAATGAGGCCGTACAGACCGGGGCCTCATGTCCACGCAGAGTCATCAGGTGGGAACCTGTTGCGGCGTCCCATACTTCTACATCGTGATCCCTGCCTGAGGCAACAAGCCTGCCATCCGGACTAAACGAGACGGACTTGGCCCAAAAACTGAGCCCCTCGGTCGACCACATCCTCTGGCCAGTGGCCGTGTCCCAAACCACAATCTGGCCATCTTCACCGCGCGATGCGATTTGTTTGCCATCTGGACTGAAGGCTACGCACCACACAGGTCCCCATTCGTGACCTTGGAGCTTTGCCACCTCGCTGCCGCTCACCACATCCGACAGCCTGATTGTTGTGTCCAAGCCGGCGGAGACGATCCGCGTGCCATCCGGACTGAAGGCAATGGTGTTGATTCCTCCATTCTTATGGGCCTGGAAGGTCCTTAACTGCTTTCCAGTTGCCGCATCCCAGATTTTGATCTCTCCAGACCCGTGACCGGAGGCGATTTGTCCATCGTCCGGACTGAATGCGAGGCTGCCTGCGATGCCCGACAAGGCCAGAAGATACCCATTGACGTCGCCCTTGTTCAACAGAACCCGCGAGGTCGCTTCCTTGTCCCCTTGACCGATGCTCACGAGTTCGCCGCCGCTATCCACATCCCAGAGTTTGATTGTCTTGTCCCAGCCGCTTGCCGCAATACGTTTGCCATCACGACTCAGCGCCAGTGCTTCAACGCCATTTTGGTCTGTGCGAATCGTCACCGCAGACTGGTCAAGAGCGTGGTTCAGGTGACCCCATTCCCACCCTCTGAGGTCGTCCGGACAGGCCGCCAACAGTTCGCGCGTGCGGCTGATATTCCCTTCGCGCCACGTCGCATCAGCCAGTTGAATGCTGCTCACATAAAGAGTACGGCGCAATTCCTCGGCCTTGCTCTTGGTCGTCTGTTCTGCTTGTTCGGCTTGGGTGCGAGCGGAGGCTTCTTTCTGTCGGGCATCCTCAGCCTCTGCACGAGCAACGGTCTCTCGTTGGAGCGCACGTTCCGAGCGCCAGTACATGGCCGTGCTGACGACTAGACCCAGAACAACAGCCACGGCCACGAGGGCGACTGTAGCGACGGAACCGGCGTGTTTGTGGACGAATTTTTGGACGCGATAGATGGTGGTTTCGGGGCCGGCGAGGAGGGGCAGGCCGGTAAGGTAGTTGCGGACGTCGTCGGCCATCTCCGACGCCGAGCGGTAACGGCGGCAGCGGTCCTTGCGCATGGCTTTCAAGGGAATCCATTCGAGCTCGCGATGAAGACGGCGGGCTAAGGGGACTACCTGTGTGCCCCTGCTGGCGGCAATGGTCTTGGCTTTCTCGCCGAGATTTGTCAGGCGGATGCTGGGGGAGGCGGGCTCCTGCTCGCGAATCGTCTGCTGGATTTCGGCTAAGCCGGCACGGGCAAAGGATTCACTCTCGAAGGGCAATACGCCGGCAAGTAGCTCGTATAGAACTACGCCTAACGAGTAGATGTCCGAGCGGGTGTCGATATCTTGTGTGGCTAAATCGACTTGTTCGGGACTCATGTACTCCGGCGTGCCCAACAATTGGCCCTGGAAGGTGACGAAGGTCTTATCCGTTAGCGGTTGCGTGATCGCCTTGGCAATGCCGAAGTCGATAATCTTGGGGACGGCCCGGTCGCCGTGAACAGACACAAGGATATTGGATGGCTTGAGGTCCCGATGGATAATGCCCTTCTGGTGGGCGTGATGGACGGCCTCGCAGACCTGCTCGAAGAGACGCAGCCGCTGCTCGATGGTCAGGCGGCTGTGGTCGCAGTAGTGGGTGATGGGCAGACCCTTGACAAACTCCATGACAAAGTATGGCCGGCCCGTCTCGGTGCAGCCGGCGTCGAAGACGTGGGCGATATTCGGATGGTCCAGCAGGGCCAGAGCCTGACGCTCGGCCTCGAAGCGGGCGACGACCTGCTTGGAATCCATGCCCGGCTTGATGATCTTAAGGGCCACTTTCCGCCGGACCGGCTCTTTCTGCTCGGCTAAATAGACCAGCCCCATCCCGCCTTCGCCGATCTGCTCCAGCAGCTCATAACGGCCGATCATCGTGCCGGGCCCCTCAATACCGGCCGGAGTGTCGATGGTGGCCTTCGCCCCTTCGGCCATCGCCGCTTGCATGAGGCATCGAAAGCACAATCCTTCGGGCGCATCGGCGGCAATGTTGGCGCCACATCGCAAACAAGTCTTTTCCTGAGCCATAATAACTTCTCCTTTCTTTCCCCCTCGTCTCCGGGTGTTACTAAGAAGATCAGGTCGAGAAGTTACAGAAAATCCGCAAATTCTTCACCTAAGCCATTCCTAAGGCCTTTGTTTGTAGTGACGCCGTAAGGCGTTCGTTGGGATATGCCCTTACGGGCACACTACGAACCTCTGACATACAGCCGCCGGCCCCGGACTTCAGCCAGCCAAAGCAGCGTACAAGGCGTTCATCTCTTCGTCGATTTGTTCCGCGGTGGCGACGGTTTGGGCGATTTCCCGGCGGACCAGCTCGCCGTAGCGCCGCCTGAGCCGATGCACAGCGACCTTGACGGCGCCCTCGGTCATATTCAGGGCGGCGGCCGCGTCGCGATAAGGGGTGTCCTCCCCGGCCGTAAGGTATGTCTTCAAATGCTCGAACAAATCCTGCTTGTCTTCGGCCGCAAACTCGGCCTTCAACCTGGTCAATGCCTGGGCCAGGATCGCCTGCGCCCAGGACCGCTCGAAGAGTTTTTCCGCGGAAAGGTCATCCGCCGGCTCCCGGCCATAGCGCGTGTCGCCGTCATCAAAATCCAAAGAGGAGACTTTGATGCCGCCGCCTCGTTTTTGCGCCTTCATCCGGCCCCATTCGTCGGCCAGAAAATTCTTGAGCGAGGCGAGCAGAAAAGAGCGGAACCTTCCCAGCTTAGGGTCGGCTTTGCCCAGACCTTGCTTCTCCAACAAGGCGGCGAAGAAATCCTGGGTATAGTCCTCCGCCTGCTGCCTGTCGTAGCCCCGCCTGCGCAGATACGCGTAAAGCGGATACCAGTAGGTTTCGCACAGAGCGCTCAAGGCCCGCGTGTAATCGGGCGATGCCTGATTGCCCGCCGCAAGGACCACGCTCCAGCGCGTGGTCGCGAACCCGGACTGACCGTTCTTCGAGTCCATTGGTTTCTTTCGGACATTTACCGGCGTTCGAATTCCTGAAGCAGTTGCAGCAGCTTTCGGTCGAGCTTGTGGCCCTGGAAGTCTTCATATTCCACATCAGTGCGGCCGGAGTCGATGATTCCGAACGAGCCGCGGAAGTTCCAGACGGCCAAGCCGATGCCGTGCTGTGTCAGAATCTCCAGCACGTCCCGCAGCCAGGCCAGGACGACCTTGTGCGGCGTCTTGTTGAACGCCCCACCTTCGCCGCAGTGGACGCCCACGCCCATTTTGGCCAGGTCGGCCCATTTGGCGTAGTGCTGCTCCATTCGCTGGCGGTCCCAGCCATGCCCGGGCCAAGCGGGCTCCGGAAAATTCCCACTGTCAACCCACGAAGCCTTGTAGTGGCTTATAAACATCGGCTGGTAGGCCCGCGTGCTTTGCGCAATGCCGAGGTCGGCTAATTCCGGGGCCGTCTCGTTGCCGTAGCTGATGCCGTCGGCGACGACAATGCGGTCCGGATTGATTTGCCGAATCGCGGCCACCGCCGTTCTGACGACGCGCTCATGGTCGGCCCGGCTCATCTGGTCCCCGAGGGACGGCGGCTCGTTAATCAAATCGAAGCTGAGCTTGTCTCTGGAAATGCCCTTGTACCGCTTTGCCATAAGCTGCCAATGGAAGCAAAACGCGTCCAGGGCGGACTTATCCTTCCAGAGGTTGTGCGGCTCGGTGAATTCCCGGTTGACCGAGTAGCCCGGCCCGCGGTGGAAGTTCAGACTCACGTGCAGGTTGTATTTGCCGCCGAGTTCAACCGCCCGGTCGAGCTTTTCGAGCATCGGCTCGTAGATTTTATAGTCGTCGCCGTCCTGGATCCAAAGGCGATAGACCACCGGCAGCCGAACGAAATCGAAGCCCCAGTCGCGCATCCAGCGAAAGTCGTCCTCGGCCCAGTCGCCTCTGCTGCGCATCGTGAACATTTCCAGCAGATTGAAGCCTCGCCATCGCGGCAGCATATTCTGAGCCGGCGAGCGCCCCGCCTTCTGTTGGCCCTCGGTCCCCGGCGCATAGCCCGGCAGTACCGCCGCAGCCGCACCGCCTGCCACCATCTTCAAGAACTCCCGTCGATTGTTTTCCATAAGATTCGCCTCACCTGAAGAAGCCCCTCACAAACCAGACTTTAAACATTAACGATCGAACGCTATAATAGTCGGGGCATAGAGAATTGGCAATGGAGAGTCTTGCGAATGGCGTTACCGGTAGTTGCGATAATTGGTCGGCCGAACGTGGGCAAAAGCAGTCTCCTGAATGCGCTGGCGGGGCAGATGATCAGCATCGTCGAGCCGACCGCCGGCGTGACAAGAGACCGCGTGAGCACCATCATCGGCAAAGATGAACGGTACTTCGAGCTTGTCGATACCGGCGGATACGGGATCGTCGATTGCGACCAGCTCAGCAGCCATATCGAGCAGCAAATCCTCCGGGCGATCGAGTTGGCCGATCTGGTGGTGTTTATGGTCGATATTCGCGACGGCGTGGTTCCGTTGGACGAGAAGATCGCCCAGCTTCTGCGGAAGCACAACCTGGCCGTCATCGGCGTGGCCAATAAAGCCGACACGGCCAAGATGTTCCCCGCCGCCGGGGAGTTTTCCAGGCTCGGCTTCGGCGATTTCCTGTGCATCTCAGCGAAGAATAACCTCAACAAAGCCGTCCTGCTCGACATGGTTTTTGACAGACTCGCGGATGTAGTGTCAGACAAGCCGACGGAGCCGGTCATGAAATTGGCGATTGTGGGCAAACGAAACGCCGGCAAGAGCACGCTGGTGAACGCCATCGTCGGCTCCGAGCGCGTCATCGTCAGCGAGACGCCGGGCACCACCAGAGACGCGATTGACGTGCGCTTCGAGAAAGACGGCAAGACGATCGTTGTGATCGACACGCCGGGACTAAAGAAAAAGAGCAAGATCGCCGACAGCATCGAGTTCTACAGCTCCGTTCGCGCCGCTCGGTCGATTCAGCGGGCTGACGTTGTGCTGCTGATGATAGACGCCGCCGTGCCTGTCTCGCAGGTCGATAAGAAGCTGGCCAAGTCCATCGCGGATGAATACAAAAGCTGCATCATCATCGTCAATAAATGGGACCTGGCCAGAAACGTGGCGACTACGGATGACTACCGGGACTATTTGACCAAACTGCTGCCCGGCTTGAGATATGCACCGATTGCTTTTACGACGGCAAGCGAAGCGAAGAACGTCCAGAGCGTTCTGGACCTGGCGGCGGAAATCTTCAAGCAGGCAACAACCTGGATAGCGACGCCACAACTAAATAGGGCTTTTTCAATTATCAAGGAGCAGCAAAGCGGTGCAGGAAAAAGGGGAACCGGTTTGCCGAAGACTTACTATGCTACGCAGGTGGCGGTAAACCCGATTACGATCCTCATGTTTGTAAACAAACCCGGACTCTTCGACGACAACTATCGGCGATTTATGGTGGGCAGGTTACAGGAGATGCTGCCCATCGAGGAGGTGCCGATACGGTTGTTGGCACGCTCGAACAAAGGGGACACACCGTAATCGGAGGGTGCGAGAAACCGGGGTTGACACAGGCCAGACCCGTATGGTAAGCTAAGAGCCGTATGATCTCTTCTGTAGTATTGATATCTGTCGCCGCGTTTGCTGTGGCTTATCTTGTCTATGGGCGATTTATAGCGCGGCAAATCGGTTTGGATAATAGCCGCACGACACCTGCCCACGAGTTGAACGATGGCACTGATTTTGTCCCTGCCAAGGCTCCGTTATTGTTGGGGCAGCATTTTTCAGCTATTGTGGCCGCGGCGCCGATTGTGGGGCCAATCCTTGCGGGTATGTTGTTTGGCTGGTTGCCAGCGGCGTTGTGGGTGATTCTCGGCGCCATCTTTATCGGTGGCGTTCACGACATGCTCGCGTTGACGGCGTCGATAAGGCATAAAGCGGCCTCAATTGGCCAGATCGCCAAACAATACATTCCAGGCAAGATGTATGTTTTCTTCCTGATCTTCATCTGGATAGCCCTCTTGTACGTGATTATCGCCTTCACAGACATTACCGCGCAGACCTTCCGCACCATTTCGCGAGACACGGCGTTTGGGCCGGCCGTGGCAGCGTCCTCCATCCTGTATTTGGGATTGGCGGCGGTCATGGGTGTGCTTCTGCGGCTCAAGGTCAAACTCTGGATACTGACGGCGATTTTCCTTCCGCTGGTTCTGCTCGCCGTGTGGATCGGGCCTCACTTGCCCGCGCCGGTCCTCACTTCCCTGGCGGGCGTCTCTGCCAAGCAATGGGACATCTATCTGCTCATATACTGCTTAATAGCCTCTATCATTCCATTGTGGGTGCTGCTGCAGCCGCGAGGCTACTTGGGAGGATGGATGCTCTATCTGACCATTGTGATCGGTTTGATGGGCTCTTTGTTCGGCGGCTTCAAGATCCAATACCCCGCCTTGAACCTTTCGGGACTGCACAGCCTTTCCGGCGGCAAATTGCTCTTTCCTTTCCTCTTTATTACTATTGCCTGCGGCGCCTGTTCCGGCTTTCATGCCATCGTCTCCTCCGGCACAACATCCAGACAGCTCAACAAAGAATCAGACGCCCGCCCGATTGGCTATGGAGCTATGCTTATGGAGGGTCTGGTGGCCATTTTAGCATTGGGGACTGTGATGATGATTCCCGCCGGGTCCAAAGAGCTCGCAACAGACCCTAATCTCATTTATGCACAGGGTTTAGCTAAATATCTGGGTTTGGTGGGGATAGGCTTCAATGTGGCTTTTCCTTTTGCGCTGCTGGCATTTTCCACGTTTGTTTATGACACGCTCGATGTTTCCACGCGTTTGGCCCGGTACATCTTGCAGGAGTTGACCGGCTGGAAAGGATTCTTGGGCGTCTGTGCGGCAACTGTAATCAGCCTGGGAGTCCCTCTGGTTTTCCTTTTGCTGACAAAGGAAAAAGCCTACCTGGTGGCCTGGCCGATTTTTGGTACCAGCAATCAGATGCTTGCGAGCTTGACACTGCTTGTCATATCGGCCTGGCTGATACGCTCCGGCAAGAGGCCCGTTTACACCGTCGTGCCGATGATATTTATGCTGGTGACAACCGTTTGCGCCCTGGTCCTTCAGATTAAGCCTTTCATCTTATCATTTCGCGGCATTTTGTCAGGCGCGGCTGTGAAACCGGAAGTCATAATCTCCGGGGTGTGCGGGGTAATTCTGCTGGTACTATGCGGCTTATCGGTTCTTACGGCGGCCAAGTCGTTGCTGGTCAAGCCTGGTGCTCAACGTCGTGTGCAGGATGTTCCACCCGCGTAGCGCCATGCCATCGGAGGATTGAGGCCCCGGCAGCTTTCGGGTTCGCCGGCGCTATGGATTGTCGGCCGAAGGCAGACGCACCAGCTTGAACTGGGCTTCGGCCGGCTGATCCGGAGTAACGACCAGTTCAATTTCTCCCGTGCGAACATATTCGGGAGGAAAGTTGTAAATAAGCTCTCTCCTTATCGTTTCAGTGGACTTGGCGTCCTCATCGACGATCCGCAAAATCACCTGGTAATCCATCTGCTCGTACGCCAGTTTGGCCTCCTCGGTGGCCCTTATCTGGATGGCCCCCATCACGGCATTCGGGTTGCTCACTTCGACTCTGTACTTTCCCTGCAAGTTTGCGCCCAGTAGGAAGCCCGGCGTTGCCGTGGTTATGTTGTAGCTCTTGAGGCGATCTTCTTCCGGCGGTATTGTGATTTTCACGAGTGTTCTCGCCTTGCGCCTCTGACCATCGGGCAATTCAATGTAGGGCGCCATCTCAACCGAAGCTGTTCTCGCCTGCGTGATCTCGCGAGCCGTCAGCGTAACCCGGGCCGGCTCGTTCCTTCCCCAGCTCTCGGGGACAAACATATTAACGGTGGCTGGTTCGATGCTCTCATGCTTCAACGAATTCCCGTTTGTATCGAAACACTGAACGGGCAGGGCTTTCTCAAAAAGCGCAACTACCTTCACGTTGAGATTGACCGGCTTGCAGGATTCAACAGTGAGCCCAAACCGTCGTATCTGCTCGCTTTTCCTCAAGAAACTGCGAACGTCGAAGCTGGGATATTCGTTCGGCTCGATCATTCCCTCCTGTTCAACATCGAGGAACACCTCGAAACTGGGCGAGCTTGGGCGGTCCCTGATTTTCCGCCGGACCTCGCTGATTTTGGATGCCGGACCTTTGAGCACGATATTGTCGATCGGGACAGAGGTCCTGCCACCAATAGTCACCCAGCGGCTTGGGGTGGATTCGTCCACAATGACCATCGCGCCGGTTACAGAGAACGTCTCGTCCAAAGCAAGGTCCGCCCAGACCCAGATCAGGACCGTCAGGAATACCACGACCGCTATTTTGCTGACTTTTATTTCACTGAACATTGCGTTTCGTACCGCACGCCCGGCACAACGTGACTCACGAGAGCGCCCTTGCAAGATGCTCTTTCAGCCAGGCTTCGTCCATATTTCGGGTAAGCTTTCCATTCTCGGCAAGAGAGACTATGCCAGTTTCCTCACTGACCACTAAACAGACCGCATCCGAACCCGTCGTTATCCCTATGGCCGCACGGTGACGCGAACCAAGAGTGGTGCCGCCGGTCCCTCCGGCCTCAGCCAAAGGCAACTGGACCCTCGCCGCGATGATTCTGTCCCCCCGTATTAGAACGGCCATATCGTGGAGCGCCGTGCCGGGCTGAAAAATCGTCTTGATCAGCTCGGAGGTGACCCTGGCATCAATGCGGACGCCGGTTTCAATGAATTCGCCCAGCGCCACCCGCCTTTCAATGACCAGGATAGCCCCGATTCGAGCGGCGGACAGCTCGGTCACAGCGGAGATAAGCTCTTCGACGGTCCTCGACAGTTGCTGGGACGCACTCGACCAAAAATGACTCTGGCCTATTCGCATCAAAGCTCTTCGGACCTCCGGTTGAAAAGCTGCTACCGCGATAACCAAAACCGCGATCAGGAAACCGTTGTACAGATACTGCAGGCGCTGAAATGGAAACTTGTTCACGACGAGCTTCAAGACCAGAAACCCCACAATGAGAATAAACATAACGGCGCGGAAGAGACGTTCACCGCGCGTGCCTTCGAGGAAATCCACGACCCAATAAACCACCAGCCCGATGAGAATCAATTCTATGGCCACGATCCACCATTCCGGGCCGTAGCTTGCCACCCGCCTGAAGTAATCAGAGATCGCATCCACGAATCAAATCCCTTTGTTCCGGGTTTCTATTTCGTCGGTCGCCATACGATATATGAGCTACTGTAGCCGTCACGCCGGGTCCTGTCAACGGAAAATTGCAGAGAGCGTGGGCATTCTTGAACCTTGACACTTTGCCAAGGCTCCGCTACTAATACGTCAGTCCGGTGAATTCCAGAAGTTCGTGTCATGGAGCAGTGCACAATGCGATTTCAACCATTTGTTCCGAGCTGTCCAATCATCATTCTTTTGTCCCTCGGCATATTAAGCCTTTCCATTGGTGCGAACCCGACAGGTACCGTGCCATGGGAAAGGCAGTACAAGATCAAATCCAACGAGACGCACCGAATGACGGCCGCCGATGTGCTTGGCCCCGACGGGGTCGTCTATCCGAGTTGGACCAAGTGCGGCGTTCAGGGCGGAATCCCGCAGGTCAAAGCCGTCAATTCCATTGAAGATTTCGGCGCCAAGGCCGACGATAACGCCGATGACTCCAAAGCTTTGGCCCAGGCGTGCGAAGCGGCGGGCAAGAAGGGCGGCGGGGCGGTGCTGCTCAGCGACGGCACGTATTATCTCGACCGTCCCGTGACGGTCCTGCACGATAACGTGGTGATCCGGGGAAAAGGGCCGGGCAAGCCTGCCCCGAGCGCAGTCGAGGGGACGCACCTGATCTTTCGCTACGCGGTTCCGCAGGACCGCGTGGTCTTTTACAGCCCCACCGCGGGTGCAAAGGTGGGACCCGACACGCGGCTCGAAATGCACAGCAGGCCCACGGGGCTATCCACGATGACCATTCTGGTGGACGATGTCGTCGTGGGCACCTGGACCCGAGGCCAACACTCGGGCAATACGTTTAACTTCACCCAGTATGGGCGTGCAGCCATCGGCAAAGCCGCCGACGGTCCGCACGTGCTCAAAGGCGTAGCCGAGTACAGCGACGGCGTGAAGCTCTCGGGGCAAATCCCCATCGTCCTGGATTCAGCGTTCAAAGAGACCGAGCCGGTTGCCGACACGCGCGCCGCGATCACGTTCGCCGGCAAAGGCACCGTCGGCGCCAAATTCGAGCTGGCCGAGGATGGAAAACGCGGGGACATGAAGCTGAAGCTGGCAAGCGTTGAAGGGCTGCACGCGGGCGACTGCATTATGATCGAAGGCCCGGCCACTGACCGCTGGAAGAAGCTCACCAGGAACGCCTGCCTTTGGGGCACGTATCGCATGTACGAACTAGTCGTCACCGCCGTCGAAGGCAACACCGTCAGCGTCAGCCAGCCTCTGCGCATAGAGTTTCCCGTCATCGACGGCTCGTACGTTCAGAAGGTCGTGCCGATACAGCGTTGCGGCGTCGAGAGTTTTTCTCTGGAGCAGACCGAAAACCTCTGGATCAGCAGCGTGATTTTCTCCCACGGCTGGAACTGCTGGGCCAAGGATGTCACTATCAAAAAGTGCGGCCGCTTTCCCGTCTATGGCTCGGCCGCCAAGTGGTGCGAGATTCGCGACTGCGTCTTTGACGATGCGTGGTTCAAAGGGGGCGGCGGCACGGCCTACACCGGCTGGGACCGCTGCTGGGACTGCCTGATAGAGAACGTCGAGACCTTCAAGATGCGGCACGCACCGTGCTTCCAGTGGGCGGCCAGCGGCTGCGTGATTCGCAAGAGCGTCTTCCATGAAAGCGACGGCCAATGGCACGCCGGCTGGACGAACGAGAACCTCATCGAACAATGCGTCATCGAGTCTTCGCAGGGCAACGGCGGCTACGGCTACGGAATGTGGGCATCGCCCCCCGAAGACGCCGCCCATGGGCCCAACGGGCCGCGCAACGTCGTCTATAACTGCGACGTCAGCTCACCCAAAGCGGGCCTCTGGATGGGCGGCATGAACGAGAACTGGCTGATCCTCCATAACCGCTTCGTCGCCGATACCGGCCCAGGCGTTTTCGCCAAGGCCACGAGCTTCGATCATATCATTAAAGACAACGTCTTCGTCGTCAAAGACGGAAAATCGCCGATGGTGTCGTTAGCTGCCCCCGACTGCATCGGGATTGAAGTGACAGGAAACACCCTCTATGGCGGTAATGGAAAAATAGTTTCAGGCAAAACTGAACCTGCCCTGGCCGAAGACAACAAGGTGTTGCCCCTCGGACCGACTGCCAGGCCGGCTCCCAAAGTGCCGTCTATCTACGAATGGCAGCTTCAACGGTCAAGAAGTGACAGGTGAAAACTCACAATCACTTTGTTTTTTCAAATTTAACTGACCGGTTGGCAGTAGTTCTGCCGCCAGCTTTCCCATAGGGCGGCCATTTGTTTGACCTTCTCTGGATGCTGTGCGGCGAGGTTGTGCAATTCGGTTCTGTCCTTCTGGAGGTCGTAGAGTTCCCAGTCCGCCTTCCCATTCTGGACGAGCTTCCAGTCGCCAACCCGGACGGCCTTTGATTTACCGTACTGCCAATACAGTGCATCGTGCCCCTGCCTCTGTTCGCCCCGCAAGATAGGCAGCAATGATTTTCCCGCTAAGGGTTTTATCTTCTTGCCATTGATCTGGCCGGGATAGGCAGCGCCGGCAACATCCATGAACGTCGGGAGGACATCGATGATGTGGCCCACCTGGTCGGTAAAGGTTCCCGGCTCGATGACGCCAGGCCAATAGGCGATAAAGGGCGTGCAGTTGCCGCCGTGGTAATCGGTGGCTTTATATTTTCGATACGGCGTGTTGCTGGCGTTGGCCCAGCGCGGACCCACCGCTCGATAACCTTCAACGGGTCCCGGCGGAATATCGGGCGTGGTGTCGGGCGTCTCGGCGCAGCCGCCATTGTCGGCAAGGAACAGCACGAGCGTGTTCTGCCATTTGCCGATCTGTTTGACTTTGTCCAGCACCCGGCCGATTGCCTGATCCATGCGGTCCACCATCGCGGCATAGACCGCCATCGTCAGGTCGGCCTGGTCCTTTTGGGAGTCACTGAGCGACTCCCAGGCTGGGACGCTCTGGTCGCGCGGGGACAGCTCAACCTTGCGGTCGATCAGGCCCATCTCTATCTGGCGCTCGTATCGCTGCCGGCGAAGCTCGTCCCAGCCGATTTCGTATTTGCCGCGGTATTTGGCGATATCGTCCGGCCAAGCGTGCAGAGGATAGTGAGGCGCCGTCTGTGGCAGATAGAGCAGAAAGGGTTTGCTCTCGTTCTTGTATTCTTCAAGCCGTTCGATCGCGTAATTCGCAAAGGCGTCAGTCGTGTAGAAGCTCTTGTCATCCGGGGTGTAGCCCATGATCACCTTGTCTTCGATGACCCAGCGGCGCGGCACCGGCGCCTTCTGGCCGGGCACGCCTTCTCCGGGGCGGGCCTCGGTTCCGGGGTTCCAGTAGTTGCAGCACCCATCCGCCAGGCCGTAGTAGCGGTCGAATCCTCGCGTGGTCGGAAGAGGCTGCTGATGCCACTTGCCCGAGATGATTGTGCGATAGCCAGCGGCGCGGAGCACCTCGCCGAACGTCGCGCCGTACTCCATGTTCTTGACCCCTACGGCCTGATCGTACTGACCCGTCAGTAGGGATGCGCGCGTGGGGTTGCACTTGGCGCAGTTGTAGAACTGCCGGAAGCGCAGTCCGCCCGCCGCCAGGGCGTCGAGATTTGGCGTCCTGATTTCTCCGCCGTAGCAGCCGATATCGGAATAGCCCAAGTCATCGGCCATGATAAGGATAATGTTAGGACGGGAGGCGCTGCGCTGCGAAGCCTTCAAGTACGCCGGCACGGCCAGCGATACCGCTCCCAACCCTAACATCTTAAGAAACTCGCGTCGGGTTCTGTGCAGCTCATTCATATCATTCTCCGTACGAGCTTGGGTCTTGCGTCTTGCCCCGCAGGCCGTTTCTATTTCGGCCCGGCATCGCTGGTGGATTTGTACTGGTCGAACAGGCTGGCGATGTTTGCCGTTTTTGAATCGCCGGCGTGGACGACGACGCGGTATTCGAGCGTGAGCTTTTCGTCTTTCGCCAGATTCAGTTTGTCGCCTTCGAGCCAGTACATCGGCGTCGGCGAGAAGAAGCCGTAATCGCGCGTGAACCATTTGCTTGGGAACCACCGATTGCTCGGATTCTGCAGAATGGCGAGGCCCTCGGTGACGCCGTCTCTTGTACCGGAATAATCGCACCAGGGCGAAGCAACACCGAACGTGCCCTTCTCGGCGGTTTGGCCCTCGGCGTTGATGAGCGTGCCGCCGGCGGTGACGCCCAATTCGGGCACGACGCGCGCCGAGAACAGCGAGTGATTGGTCTTTAGTATCTCGATATCGACCAGAGGCTTCATGGTGACTTTGAAGTCGATGATGCGCAGCGTCTCGCTCGGCGCGGAGATGATGATTTCTCGTGTATCTTCGATGACGGGGTCTTTGTCCGGCTGTTTCCACAGGCATGTGTCGGTCAGAACGATTCGCTCGCCCGAAGCCGTGACAATCTTCGGGCCTTGCGAGAGGATTTGGCCTCGTGCGTTGACGTCCTGCCAGTAGTTGCCTCCGTTGACGCGGTCGCAGCCGAAGAACAGCGAATGATGATGCGGATACGGGTCGGACGTCTCGGTCGTAATGGACTTGCCCGAGAGCGGCCCGTTGACTGGCCAGAAATAAGGATACTTCAGGTCCGCGGCGAACTTGTAACACGTGAACAGCTTGCCGTCGATGGTGACAGCGATTTTGTCTTTATCGAGCGTCGCCGTGACCTTCTGCCCAGCGGCCGTCAGCAACGAGCACGCGCACGTAACTATCACCAAAGCCGCAACGACTTTGCTCCACCGATTCATGCGAGCCTCCTGTTTTTTTCAATCGTCAATAGTAAATCGAAAATCTCAAAGCTTCCACGGGCCTCGCATCGTCCGAGCGAGCATTCGGTTAGCCTGCTCGTCGCCGGTGAACCGCTCCTTGTCGGGGTCCCACTTGAGCTTTCGGCCCAGGCGCATGGCGATCTCACCTAACAGGCAGACGGTGCACGAGCGATGCGCGACCTCGACGGGAGCGATGGTTTCGGCCCGCGATTTGACACAATCGAGGAAATTGGCCTTGTGGTTGTTGCTCTTGTAGAGCTGGATGTCATTCGGGCCGATGGCCGAGGTCAGCAGGCTCTTGGGCTGGGCGTCGATTCGTCCGCGCGTGACCCAGACCCAACCCTGGTCGCCCTCGAAGGCGATGCCGCTTTTGTTCTTCTGCTCGTCGGCGCAGATGACCTTGACGCCGTTGGCGTAGGTGTACTCGATACGGAACAGGCCGTGCACGTCCCAGAGGCCGTCTTTGGGGTATTCGGCCTGTCCCTCGATCTCGACGGGTCCGGTGTATTCGGTTCCCAGGCCCCACTGGGCGATGTCGTTGTGGTGAGCGCCCCAGCCGGTGATCATGCCGGCTCCGTAGTCGGCGATCCGCAGCCAGCCGGGCCGGCCGTAGTCTTTCTGCGGATGCACGCGCTTCTCGGTGTAGGCCTCCCAGGGCGCCGGGCCAAGCCAGAAGTCATAATCAAGTCCATCGGGCACCGGCATCGTTGGCTCAGGGCCGGTGGGAGGATCAATGCCGAAGCCGACCTTGACGGTGTGTATCTTGCCGACGCGGCCATTGCGGGCCAGCTCGCACGCCTGGCGGAACCGCGTATCGGAGCGCTGCTGGCTGCCGACCTGGAAGACGCGATTGTACCGGCGGACCGTGTCACTCAGGACACGGCCTTCCTCGATGGTCAGTGTCAGGGGCTTTTCCAGAAAGATGTCCTTGCCGGCCTTGGCGGCGGCAATGGCGGGCAGCGCGTGCCAGTGGTCGGGCGTCACGATTGAAACCGCGTCGATATCAGCCTGCGCCACTAACTCTCGGAAGTCGCCGTAGGTCTTGCATCCTTTGTAGGCGCCGCCGGAGCTTTGTTTGGCGTAATGCGCTTCGACGGTCTTCTTGGCGTTCGCGACGCGTTTGGCATCGACATCGCAGACGGCGACGACCTGGCAGGCGGGAAGCCCCAGAAACTCTTTCATGTCGCCCATCCCCTGGCGTCCGACACCGATACAGCCTAACGTGATGCGATTGCTCGGCGCTTCGGCGCCGAACACCGAGGCCGGCACAAGGACCGGCGCCAACAAGGCCGCGCCCGTCGCCGCTGCCGCGGAACGTTTGAGAAACTGCCTGCGAGTGATAGCGTTTGTCTTTCTCGTCCTATCGCTTTTCATACTTGAGCCCCGTCAAAAGTCTTTCAATAGAAAATAGTCAATAATAAATCGTCAATAGTCAATTTCACAGCCTCCACGGACTTCGCATCGGGCGGCTCAGCAGGCGATTGGCGGCTTCGTCGTCGATAAATCGTTCGGCATCCGGGTCCCATTTGAGTTTTCGGCCGACCCCGCCTTCCGTCTGGCGGGCAAGCTGGATGGCGATGTGCCCTATCTGGCACAGCGAGTTGGTCCTATGGCCGACCTCGGCATCCGCCAGCGTTTGGCCGCGTGTCTTGACGGCGTCGAGGAAGTCCTGCTTTTCACTCTTAAGAGGCAGGTGGATTTCATCCGGACCGATGGGCAATTTCAGGATCGACGCCGGTTCGGCTTTGAGACTTCTGTCGTTGTAATCGGCCTGAATCCAGCCCTCAGTTCCTTCGAATCGCACATGGGGTTTGCTGATGCTGTAGAAAAGCCGCACGCCATTGGCGTATTTGTATTGGATATCGAAGCTCAGCAGCACGTTCCAGAGGCCGTCACGCGGATACTGCCCCGTGCCTTCGACCTCGACGGGACCGGTACGGTCCGTGCCGTTGCCCCACTGGGCGATGTCATTGAGATGGGCGCCCCAGTTGGTGACCATGCCCTCGCAATAATCGGGCACTCGCATCCAGCCGGGCCGCTCGTAACTCTGGCGCGGATGGACGCGGTTGAGGGTATAAGGCGCGTAGGGCGCAGGCCCCAACCACATCTGGTAATCCAGCTCCTTTGGGATGGGCATCTCCGGCTCGGGCGGACCGCCCACGTCGCCCGCCGGAACGCCGGTGCGAATCGTGTGAACTTTGCCGATGCGCCCGTTGAGGACCAGCTCGCACGCCTTCTGGAAACATGCGTGCGAACGAAATTCGCTGTCGGTGCGGAAAACGCGATTGTACCGGCGCACCGTATCGCTCAAGGCCCGGCCTTCGGCAATGCTCAGCGTCAGCGGCTTCTCGCAGCAGATGTCCTTGCCCGCCTTCGCGGCGGCGATGGCTATCGGCACGTGCCAATGATCCGGAGTGGAGATCATCACCGCATCGATATCGGGTCTCGCCAGAAGCTCGCGGAAATCCGTGTGGGTTGAACAGCCCTTGAACCTGCCTGCGGTTTGCTCTTTGGCATAATGCCGTTCGACGGCCTTGCGAGCGTTATCGAGCCGCCAGCTATCCACGTCGCAGACGGCGACGACCTGCGCGTCGGAATCGCCCAGGAAGAATTTCAGGTTCGACTGGTAGGCCTGGCGACCCATTCCAATCATCCCGACGGTTATCCGGCTGCCGGGGGCATCGGCGCCGAATACTCGTGCGGGTATGATGGCCGGTGTGAAGAGGAGTGCACTGCCCGCCGCGGCACATCTCCTAAGAAGCTGCCGCCGCGTCAGTGCGTATGCCTTGTTGACTCTTGGGCTTGCCAAACGGTTCCTCACCTGCCTTTCTCGGCACCAAAGCCGAAACTTTGGTGCTCCATCGTCGGGCGGCTATCATACCAAATGAGGCTCCGCCGGGCAAAGCGAATTTCCTTGCGTTTTGAAGGGATTTGCAGTATCCTTACAGGCTCGATAGGCGCAACGCAGCATTCTAATACCATGTTAGGAGAAGATTTCGATGACGCAAGAAAAACGCAATAGAAGAGAATTTCTGCGGATTGTCAGTGTAGGGGCCGCCGCATCGCTGGTTGGTGCAGGCGACTCCGTAGCTCAGCGTCCGGCAAGAAGGCGGGAATCGGCCGCGACGAAGGCGAGCAAATGCCCGTTCGAGCTGGGTCTGGCTTCGTACACCCTAAGAAAGTTCAATCTGGACGACACGCTGGCCATGACCGGGCGGGTCGGATTGAAATACATCTGTTTCAAGGACTTTCACTTGAAGCTGGACAGCACGCCTGAGCAGATTCAGGCCACGGTCCAGAAAGTCAAAGACGCGGGGCTGATTCTCTATGGCGGCGGCGTCATCTCCATGAGGGATGAAGCTCAGGTCCGTCATGCGTTCGAGTACGCCAAAGCCGCCGGGATGAAGGTGATTGTCGGCGTGCCGGTCCCCGAGATGCTGTCGCTGGTCGATAAGCTGGTCAAGCAGTACGACATCAAGGTGGCGATTCACAATCACGGGCCGACCGACAAAGTCTATCCCATCCCCGCCACCGCCTACGAGAAGATCAAGGGCCTCGATCAGCGAATCGGGCTCTGCGACGACATCGGACATACGATGCGGGCCGGCGTGGATCCCTGTGAGTCCGCTGAGAAATTCGCCGACCGGCTGCTGGACGTGCACATAAAAGACGTCTCGGCGGCGGATGCAAAAGGTGGCGCCGTCGAGGTCGGGCGCGGGGTCATCGATATCCCGAAGTACATCAGGACCCTCGTGAAAATCAAATACAGCGGCATCTTGTCGTTCGAGTATGAAAAAGACGCCGACGATCCGATGCCTGGCCTGGCCGAGTCGGTCGGTTACGTGCGCGGCGTCATGGCGGCGGTCGAAGGATTTATGATTTATGATTGCCGATTGCCGATTGAAACCGCCGATTGAAACCGCAGATGAACGCAGGGCGAAAAGAATGCCGATTCGTGTGCATTTGTGTTCATTCGTGGTTCCGGCCCAAAACCGTAAATCGAAAATCTCCTTTCTGGTAACCTGATTGCCTGATCTCGTTGATTGGCAGGTTCGCTATGCCGTATAACATCCGAATCGTGAGCACGTATCCGCCGCGTCGGTGCGGGATTGGCACGTTCTCGCGAGACCTGGCGACGGCGCTGGCGCACTTCACAGCCGAGGTGGGCTACATCCGGATCGCGGCCATCGACAACGGCAGCGGCCCGTACGGGCTTCCCGTGGACCTGACGATCGACCAGTACAATCCCGCCTCGTGGCGGGACACGATCGGCCACATCATCACCCGCGCCAAGGAAAGCGCTCATCCAACGGTTGTCCTTCTGCAGCACGAATACGGCCTGGACCCGGGTGACGACGGTCGGGACGGCCAGGGAATGAACTTCGTCAAAATGGCAAAGGCCTTTACTGAAAACGGTCTGATCGCCGTTGTTTATCTGCACACGGTCCTGAACGATCCCGACCCGCATCAGAAACAAGTCCTGCTGGACCTGGCCTCGTCCAGCGACGGCCTGATCGTGACCACCGAAAGCGCCATTCACATCCTCGAATCGCCCATCTACGGCATCGCTCATGCCAAGCTCAAGCACATCGACCACGGCATCCGGATGCAGCACCGGTCCCAGTTTGACCGGCTCGAAATCAAACGCAAGCACGGGCTGGAGAACCGTTTTCTTGTTACCACGATGGGTCTGCTCTCGCCGGACAAAGGCATTCAATACGGCATACGGGGCTATGGAAAGTTCCTGGCCGACTCCTGCACGGAGACCCAGAGAAAAAATATCGTTTATCTGATCGCCGGCCAATGTCACCCTGAGTTTGTCAAGGATGATGGCGGGGAGCCTTTCCGGCGATACCAGGCGATGCTGGCTGGGGCCCTGGACGATGCGAGACTGACCTGGTGCAGGGTTAAAGAGCTGCACGGGGCGGACTTCGACAAGTATGACGTCGTTTTCCTCGACACCTTTCTGGACGAAACCACGCTGGTCGAGCTGTACGGGGCGACCAACGTCATGCTCCTGCCCTATCTGAACATGCAGCAGGTATCGAGCGGCATCCTGGCCGATACGCTCGGCTCCGGCCGGGTCGCCATCGCCACAAAGTCCCTGTATGCGCGGGAGCTGATTCATTCGAACAAGAAGTGTCCCGAAGGCGTGATCATCGGCAGGTACGCACGGGGCATCCTGATCGACCCGGGAGAGGCGTCCGTCCCACAGATCGCTCTGGCCCTGGACTATGTGGTCTTCAACCAGCACAAGCGCCTCATGATGGAAAGGCAGGCCCATCAACGGGGTTATCAGATGCGATGGGACAACAGCGCCTGGGCCCTGCTGCAGTACGTGGACTTCATCCGAGAGCAGAAAGAAATCGTCACCGGCCGGGGGATAAAATTCACCAGAGAGAGGCCGTCACCCGTGCAACTGACCAAGCAACACCACATCCTCGAAGACGAAACCATTCTGCACGAGACGCTGTGGACTTCAAACACAGGGCCGCAGGGAACGGCTGAGCCCGGGCCCTAAGCGAGTTTCACGGGTTTGCGGTCTTTGGCGGATTTGTAGACGGCCAGGATGACTTCGACGGCTTTGCGGGCTTCGTGTCCGTCGATCCAGAAATCTTCGCCGGAATCGAGCGTGTCGAGAAAGGCCTTGAAATTCCGCGTATGATTTTGATGCGTGATGGCCGCGGGGTCGGCGACGCCGCCACCGCCTTCGATCTTGCCGAACTTCTTCAGGACTTCTTTATCTTCGGGCCTTGCGTCGGCGAACTGCCAGATCGTAATGCTGTTTTCCACGTTGACGATGGTCCCCTTGGTGCCGGTGATTTCAAATCGTCTGAACTGGCCCGGGAACGAAGCGGTCGTGCCGTAAATAATTCCCAATGCGCCGCCGGCGTAGCGCAGCACGGCGGTCGCGGTGTCCTCGGTCTCGATCTGCGGATGGCCCAGCTTGGCCGTGAAAGCCTGGACCGATTCGATGGGCGGCATCACGTCGCAGAGCATATCGACCATGTGGATGGACTGGTTCATCAGCGCGCCGCCGCCGTCGAGCATCCAGGTGCCGTGCCACGAGTCCTTGTAGTATTCGTCGGTTCGCCACCAGGGGACGTAAATGCCGGCATACGTAATGACGCCGAGGCGCCCCGACTTGATGGCCTCTCGCAGCGGCGTCATCATGTCGTTGAATCGGTACGGGAATATGCCGCCTAAGCGCGTGCCGGCCTTCTCGTGCGCCTCAATCATCTTGTCGATCCGCTTTAGGGTGATCTCCAGCGGCTTTTCACAAATGACGTGCTTGCCCGCCTCGGCTGCGGCGATGGTTGGCTCGGCGTGAAAGCCGCTCGGCGTGGCGATGGTGACAACATCGATATCGTCGCTCGCGAGCATTTGCTCGTAGTCTTCAAAAGCACGGACACCGAACTTGTCGGCGAGCTTCTTCGCCCTGTCGGGCAGCTTGTCACAGCAGCCGATCAGCTTGGCGTTGGGGATGTCTCCTATAGCGCGTGCGTGAAAATCAGCGATCAATCCGGCGCCGACGATTCCAAAATTCCAGGTCTTCATATCCTTCTTCCTTTCCCTGTAAGGCATTGTTCGTTCTGCTCTTGCCCCACATATTTAAAGTGAGCTAAAGTGACTAAAGTGAACTAAAGTGAACTAAAATATGTCAGCGCCGTTTTTCAACTTTAGGCACTCTCAAGTTTAGTCACTTTACACTTCATTCGCACTTCAAGCCGACTTCGGCGGCCATTTCCCGAACGGCCTCGATTGCTTTGGAGAATAGCTCCGGCCCGGTCGAGCCGCCGAATTGTCCGCCGGCTTGCAGGTGAGGCTCCATCGTCATACAGCCCTCATAGCTCATCGCCGCCAATTCGGCCAGCAACTTCTTGATCTGGCCGTCGCCCTGACCCGGCATGCTGCCGACGTCCTTGGCGCCGAGCTTCCAGTCCTTGATATGAATGTGGACAACATAGGGCTTCATCATGGGCCAGCAGACCTCGACGTTGTTGGTGATCTTCTCGCCCCAGACGAAATTGGCCGGGTCATAGGCCAGTCGCAGCTTAGGCGAGTTGACCGTCTCGACGAGATCCACGCAATTGTCGGCGGTGTGGCCGTAGATGTGAGCTTCGTTCTCGTGGACCATCGTGACATCCACGTCGTCGAGCAACTCGATTTTTGCCGCCATTCTTTCCATGACCTGCTGGCGGTAGTCGTCGATATTCTTGCCTTCGGGGGCGTAGTAGCTGAACATTCGTATGTACGGCGTCTCGAAGAGCACGGCCAGGTCCACCGCGTGCTTGAACTTGTCCAGGTGCGGCACGAAAGGCTCGTTGAGTCTGACCTTGCCGATGGGCGAGCCGATGGCACTGACCTTCAGGCCGTGGTCGTCAATCATTTTCTTCGCTTCGTTTAGCTCGCCTTTCGTGAGGGTCATGATGTTCTTCTTGCTGATAAATCGAGGCTCGATATATCCCACGCCTTCGCCCGCGAGATACTTCACCTGCTGCAAAAAGTCATCGGCGACTTCATCTGCAAATGCGCTTAGCTTCGCCATGTTCTTGTTGTCTCCTATAAACTCTCGAAGTGCCATTTCTTGAAGCTCGCCGCCGGCTCGGGCAAAGCCCTCTTGATTTCGTCGAGTCTGTAACCGAAACCGGGGCCTTTTATCGTTGCCAGGTCCACCTGACCGTTGCGGCGTTGATAGAGACCCGGGTGCACCGCTTCTTCCGGCGCCGAAGCCGCCGGGTAAAACTGCATCGCATTGGTCTCGACGCCCATGATTGTGCCGGCGTACGCCGCCAACAGGACGTGCGGAATCTGGGCGAGCATCGGGTTGGTCAAATCCTGCACCATCAGGGTCATGCCGTGCGCCTTGGCCCAGCACAGGCTCAATAGTGCGCCGGTCTGCGTTTTGCAGGTCTTCAGCGCCACGCTGGTCCAACCCAAGCGGCGGCCGAGCCTGATCAATTTCCAGTCGTGAGCACTCTCGTCCATGAAAAGCGGTTTGCGCGCCGAAACGCTGTGAACGTCAATCTGGTTCTTTTCGAGGTCGTATGGGAACGGCTGCTCGACGTAAAGAATCGCCTGGTAAATGCGTGGATGCTCTATCACCAGGCGGTCGAGGATATCGTTCACGTAGGCCGGGTCGCTGACTGTGCTATTGAAGTCGCAGGTGAGCCACAGGACATCATTGTCGAGAGCGATTTTGCCGACCTTGATCAGGCGATCATAGTCCCAGGGTGAATCGTTACCGCGTAATTTGACCTTCAGGCACGTCAGGCCGTCGCGTTTGATCCAGTCGGGCAGTAAGACCGGATAGCCGTCATGCGGCTCGTCGCCGGTCAGCTCCGAGGCATCGAGCAGATCTTTGCCGCCCACGAGGTGCCAGGCGGGCATCCTCGCGGCCGCGGGGACACTGAAAAAATCGGCGGGATATTTGCCAGCGAATGAGATATTACATCCTTCCGCGGGTTCGAGAAAAGCGGACAAATCCCGATTCATAAATTCGGCGTTATAGGTCGAGTATGCCGGCCGGCCCAGAAGTTTGCCGTACGCATCATGCACGGCCAGGTCAAACGCCGAGCAACAGATCAGGGCCGCTAAATGCGGCATCGGCTCGGCCGGATTGCCGCGCTTGCGGTGGAGCTGCTCCGAGAGCTTCGGCAGAATGGATTGGATAAAATCGCTGCCCACTTCGATCGGATGTCCCCGGCGCTCGAAGCCGGCCCACGCCTCGGCCAGCATCCGGCAGAAGAGTTGCATCGCGTCGCATCGCTCCTGGTAGGTCAAGCTGCTGGGCCAGGCCCATTGCACGCTCAACGGGGTTTCGCCCCAGCCCTCTGCCTTGCGCCCGCGCTCGTCGGTGACCGTGACGCAGACGCGAGCACAGATCACAGAGGTCAACGTCTCGGGCCCGAATTTCAGCGGAACCCGCGTCTCGACGGGAATGAAGTACAAATCAACAGCTACCGGGCTGATATCGGTTTTCACGTTTTTCCCCATAGCGTAAGTCTCCTACGGGAGCTAAAGTTCTTTTCGACTTCAGACACTTTACACTGAGGGTATTCATTATGACAGGCATTGTCAACTATCGTTCGGAGTTGATATTGGGCAGCGTGAAGAAGAATGTGCTTCCTGTGCCGACTTGCGATTCCACCCATACCCGGCCCTTGTTCAGCTCAACAAGTTTCTTGACAATCGAAAGCCCGATGCCTGTGCTTTCGATCCCGTCGCGCGGTGCGAGCGTCTGGAATATTTTGAAAATCTTGTCAAAGTACTTCTTGTCGATTCCGGGGCCGTTGTCCGCGACGCTGAATCTCCAGGAATCCTCCTGCGCGACACAGCCGACTCTGATTTGTCCCTGCGGCTTGTCCATATACTTGACGGCATTGCTTAGCAGGTTTTGGAGAATCTGTATGACGTGCGTCTTCTTGCACCTGATCGTCGGCAACTGGTTCTCAACGGTGATCTCGATATTTTCCGGGGGAGCGATTTCTCTAATCACATCCGAAAGAATCCTGTTTAGATCGACTTGCTGATCCACCTGGAGACTCTTCCCGGCCCGGGAATATTGCAGAATGTCATCGATCAAGGCGGTCATTTGCTTTGCTTTCGCGACCAGCAGCCTGACCTGTTCCCTGCCCTGCTCGTCGAATTTGTCGGCATAGTCTTTCGATATCCAATCCGCCAGCGTCCCGATAGCGCGCAGCGGCGTCTTCAGGTCGTGCGCCGCTATGTACGCGAACTCCTGGAGTTCCTTGTTCGCCCGTGTGAGCTCCCAGACGGCTGATTCAAGGTCCTTGTTCAGGCGTTCGAGCGTTTCCTCCGCCTGCCTGCGTTCGGTAATATCAACAAACGCCTCAAGAAGAACCTCTTGCCCTCCGAGCGATATGGGCAGAACTGTCTTGAGGATGGGGATTTGCTTGCCGGTGCTGTGCAGCAGTACCTTTTCCGAATTGTCGATGGATTGGCCCAAGTCCAGTACGGGACACTCGTTCAATTCTACGGGGCATATCTTCTTGTGACACACATTCCCGACCAGTTCCGCAGACGAATCCAGGCCCATCATCGTTAGAGCTGCCTTGTTCACCCTGCGGATCTTCTTGTCCCTGCCGATCACTATCATGCCTACGGGCATCTCCTCCAGGATAAGCTCTCTGGTTTGAAAAGCTTCTTTAATCTTCTCTTGGGACGTTCTGAGTTGCTCCTGGGCTTCTCTGAGGGCCACTAACTCCTTCTTCGGTGTGATATCATAGACAATGCCCTGGCTTCCGCTCATCCCACCGTGGACGTTCTTGGTGAGACCGGAAAAGACCACCACGTAGATCGTCCGGCCGTTGAATGTCTTGAGAGCCAATTCTCTGCTCTCGACAATGCCCTTCTTGAGGTCCTCCAGAAACCGCTTCCTCTGGTCCTGACAAGGCCAGTACCTTTCCGGGAGAAAAGGCTGGCCGATAAACTCCGCCGGATTGGAGACCTCCAATAATTCCATGAACGCTGGATTTACATAGGTTATGCGTCCCTCCAGGTCGGCGGTGTAAATGCTGTCTCTGGAATCTTCCAACAACCGCAGGTGCTTCTGCTCTTCGGCTTGCAGCTTGCTTCTGACGGCCCTGAATATGTCCGTTTGGGTGACGATTCCGCACAGTCGCTTATCCTTCATGACAGCCAGCCTGCGAATATTCATTTCCTCCATGATTCTGCTGGCGCTGAAGACGGAGTAGCTGGAAGAGACGCTCGTTACGGGAGAAGACATCACCTGTTCCATCGTGACCGACGCAGGGTCCTTGTGCAGCGCTACGACCCGTCCGAGCAGGTCTTTCTTGGTAAGAACGCCCGCGGCCCGCTCACCGTCCAGAACCACGACACACGATATTTCCCGGCTCGTCATGACTTCCGCCGCCTCTGCCACGCTCGAAGTCTTCGCAATAACGGCCACGTCTCGGCTCATGATTTCTGAGACATCTCTCCACATGCCGTAGGACGTCAAGGTTCGAACCAGGTCGGTCTGCGTCACAATTCCCACCAATTTGTCCTCTTGCAGGACGGGCAGTCGTTTGACATGCTTTCGGCCCATCATCTCACTGGCGACAAGGATGGACAGATGCGCCGGGACGGTTTCAACGGGAGAAGACATTATCTGTTCCAATGTTGTCTGATAGAAATCCTTGCCTTTCCTGACCACTCGTCTGAGCACATCTGTTTCCGTCAGAATGCCTGCTACATTTCCCTTATTCATCACCACCAAGCAGGAAATCTTCTTCTCCGACATCACCCCGGCCGCCGAGACCACCAGCACATCGGGGCAAGCCGTGGTCACATCCTTGCTCATCACATCGCCTACTTCCAGCCACGTTCGGTAAGACGTGATCAGACGACCGGAAGAAACGCTGCTGCCCTGAATTGCTATCAGATCGTTGAGCTGTCTCTTATTGTTCATGTGCTTTTCTTTCCGCTTGTACCTCTTATCGGCAAATATCCAGCCAGGTTTGAGTGGCACATGCAATTATTGGACTCATCGCTTGTAACTTGGCGGGAAGACTCAAGAGCTTCTTCTACTGTTCCCGGGACCGTGAGGGCAGCCCAGAGAACAGGACTGCCCTCCTGCGGTCTGAAAGTCACAACAGAGCGCCTTGTTCGCCAGGGAACAGCAATGCATTTGAACCCTGATCTGTATCTGCTGCGTTGAGAGCCGACGTCGTCAATCAATCTTGGTTAAAATGTGCAAATCGTTCCCTACCGCGCATTTTCGGACGTAGAACGCCTATGAGCGATTGTTGGTTTTCGATTTTCAATCGGCAATCAAAGATCATTGCCGGCGCTCTCTGCGGATACGTTCAAATTGCCCTTGACAGCAGGCAACGCGAGGGATTATATGTGAATATACGAACGCCTTTTTGCACAGGTTTGGTCCCGTTTCGTGACTTATGCCGCCAGTGGAGGTCGAGGTTGTGGAACAAGCAAGATTTCCAATCATAGTCATCACGCTGACTTGTTGCCTATCCGTGACGGCTGCACCAGAAACGACCTTTCCCGGCGAACGATGGCAGGAAGTCACACCCGAATCGCAGGGCGTCGATTCGGCGAAGCTCGATGAAGCCATATTGTACCTCAAGAGCCACTGCGGCTCCGACGGCGTCACCGAGCTTGTCATCATTCGCAACGGCTGCATGATCTGGAAGGGCACAAACATCGACAAGATGCACGGCGTCTGGTCGTTGACCAAATCGTTCACCAGCACCGTGCTGGGCCTGCTCATCGACGACGGCAAGGCCACGCTCGATACGCCCGCGAAGGACTACGTTGCCTCGATGGCGGCGGCTTATCCCGATGTCACGCTTCGGCACTTTACGACCATGACGAGCGGCTACTACGCCGTCGGTGATGAACCCCGCGGCAGTTACAAACACGGGCCCAGCACCACTCCGTTCGCGCCGGCTCCGACGCCGTTGTTCAAACCGCACGGCTCGCGCTACGCCTATTGGGACTCGGCCATGAACCAGTTCGCCAACGTCCTGACGCATATCGCCGAAGAACCAATCGAGGACTTGTTCAAGAGAAGAATCGCAGATCCCATCGGAATGAACCGGTCCCGGTGGGACTGGGGCGATTTCGGCCAGATCGATGGCATCGTCATCAACGGCGGTTCGGGCAATAGCAACAAACATATTCAAATCTCGGCGCGCGAGCTGGCCCGGTTCGGCCATTTGTTTCTCAGTCGCGGCAAGTGGAAAGACAGGCAGTTGATCAGCGCCTCCTGGGTCGATATGGCGACCAAGCCGCATATCCCTGCATCGACGCCGTTAGAGCCGCTCAGCGGCGCAGATGGCCGGGGCGTGTATGGATTCAACTGGTGGGCCAACGGCATCCGCCCCGACAGCAAGCGAAACTGGCCCGGCGCCCCGCCCGATACGTACTCGGCCAGCGGGTACAACAACAATGATATGTTCGTGATCCCATCGTGGAACATGGTAATCGTCCGGCTCGGCCTCGATCAGAGCGATTTCGTCATCACCGACGCCATCTACAGCACGTTCCTGGAAAAAGTCGGCCAGGCTATCACACAAAAATGAAAGGTAGAACAATGAAAACGCTGAAGGCTTTGCTATTGGTTCTGTTCGTATGTGTCGCCTGTAGCCCGACCGTCGTCTGCGTGGCGGCGCAGGCGGATTCAATTCTCGAAAATGTCGGAGCTACACGCGGAATTTGTGTGGTGCTCGGCGATGGTGCGGCGGAGCTTGCCGTCGAGCTGGCGCGTAAGAGCGAGCTTCTGATTTACGTGCAATTGCCCGACGCCAAGGTTGTTCAGGCCGCGCGCCAAGCCGCCGATGCCGCGGGCCTTTACGGCACGCGCATCTTCGTGGAGAAGGGTGCGGCCAACAAGCTGAACCTCGCGGATAACTTAGCGGACGCGGTTGTTGGCCAAGCCCCAGGCGTTCCCGATGCCGAGGTGCTCCGCGTGCTGCGTCCCCGGGGCAAGGCTGTGCTGGGAGACAGAGTCCTGGTGAAGCCTCCTGCTTCGGGGGTGGATGACTGGAGCCACCCGTATCACGGTCCCGACAACAATCCGCAGTCCAACGACCGGGTCGTAAAGGCGCCGTACCTGACGCAGTTTCTGGCCGAGCCGCGGTATGCGCCAGTGCCCCAGGTGGCCGTCGTCTCGGCTGGGCGGGCCTTCAAGGCCTTCGGGCACGTGGCGTTTAAGGCCCGGGAAGAGCCCTACCTGAACAAGCTCGTCGCCTTTGACGGCTACAACGGCACGATTCTCTGGCAGCGAGACTTGACCGAGGGCGTGATGATCCATCGCAATACGATGATCGCGACGCCCGACGTGCTTTACGTGGGAGACGATAAATCGTGTAAAGTCATCGAAGCTGCAACGGGAAGACTCCTGGACGAAATCATCCCCCCGGTGGATATCGCCGGCGGGACATTCTGGAAATGGATGGCTATGGAGAACGGAGTGCTCTATGCACTGATGGGCCAGCAAGAGCAAAGGGATCCGACCATGCGGTGGCAGCGCGAAGCGCACGGCTGGCCCTGGAGCCCCATATCCGAGGGATTCAATCAGCCCGACAAAGTCAAGGATAGTGCCCAGGCCTACGTCGCCCATCCGTGGGGGTTCGGCGGCAGCGTCTTAGCTATCGACCCGAAAAGCAAGAAGGTGCTCTGGAGCCATCACGAGGACGAACCAGTTGACGGCCGCGCCATCTGCATGAAGAACGGGCGCATCTATATCTTCCGTTTCGGCGCGTACCTTGCGTGTCTCGATGCGAAAACCGGCGACTCGCTCTGGCGCAAGACGCCCGAAAACGCTCCGGGTTTGTTTGAGGCGCTCGGTCCCTATTCAAACCGGCAGGGCGCGGCCTGGAACTGGCGAACGACCTGTTATCTGAAATGCAGCGACGATGCGCTGTATTTTGCCGGCCCACAGGTCGGCAAACTCTTGGCCGTCTCGGCAACGACCGGCGAGGTCCTCTGGAGCAATCCTTACAACAATTTCCAATTGATCGTGCGCGACGACAAACTCTATGCCATCAGCGGCCAGAACGACGTGGGATCCCTGAGCAAGATTTTCAACCCGCTCACGGGTGACGTACTGGCTGAGCTTCAAACGGGCCGGCGGGCCTGCACCCGGCCGACCGGCGCGCTCGACGCCATCCTCTACCGGGCCAGAGAGGGAACGACTCGCCTCGACCTGGCCGGTCCGGCAGGGCTGCCGGAGCCTCGATACGTCGCGCCCATGCGTCCGCCATGTCAGGATGGTGTGACTGTTGCAAACGGCTTACTGTACTGGTGGCCGTACGTCTGCGACTGCCAATTGACGCTCTACGGCGCGGTATGTTTGGGGCCGGCGGGAGATTTCAATTTCCAGCCGCAGGTCATTCAGGACGAGCGTTTGGAAACAGGCGATGGTAACCCGGCGAAAGTTGCAGCCTTGCCCGAATCCGGCACTTCGACGGACTGGCCCACCTTCAGGGCCGACAATGCCTGCAGCGCAACATCGCAGACGAGCATTCCCGAGAGAGCCGAGCTTCTGTGGCGGCACGAGCCGAAGATGACGGTCCCTGCGCCCGGCCCGTTGCCCACAGCGCCGGTCGCAGCGGGCGGACTTGTTTTCGTTGGCGGGCCGGACGGCATTGTGCGCGCGCTCGACGCGGCAACTGGGGCGCTCCGATGGAAAGCTTATACGGGCGGCGCGATCCGAATGCCTCCGACGATCTGGAAGGGGCGTGCCCTTGTCGGCTCCGGCGACGGATGGGTCTATGCTCTCGAAGCCAGGACCGGGCGATTGCTCTGGCGTTTTCGAGCGGCACCGGCGGAGCGAAAAATCCCGGTTTATGGTGTGTTACAGTCCACCTGGCCGGCTGCCAGCGGCGTGCTGGTTGAAAACGGCGTCGCCTATGCAGCCGCCGGCATCGTCAACTACGATCAGACCTACGTCTATGCCCTGGATGCAGAGACCGGGCGAGTCAAATGGAAGAATGACACGTCGGGGCACCTCGATGCTCAGGCCCGCTGCGGTGTGAGCGTGCAGGGCCACCTGCTGCTGCACGACGGAAAACTCTATATGGCCGGTGGTACCTCCGTCTCGCCGGCGGTCTATGACACAACAGACGGCAAATGTCTCAACGACCCCAATCTGGTCCAAAGGCTCACGCAAAACAACGTTCTCTTCTCGGAAAACCCACGAGGCTGGGAGCTTTCGCTGCTGGCGGACCGCGTCGTCGCGTGCGGCAGACCCTTCTACGCCCACCCGAAGTACGAGGTCTATGATCCGACCGTCTTCAGCAGGGTCTTTCTCGCATCGAACTCCGGGCGCGACGTTGTCTGGGCGACCAATCAGAAGAACAAACAAGTGCTTTGCTTCGGCCACATCGACAGAGGCGCGCTGAGCCGGGCCATGGCGAATCCCCGAAATCAGTTTCTGGTGGACTGGGCGAGACTGGGTATCAAGGACAAACCGCTGTGGAGTTATGACTGCAAGGCCAGCCGGGCCGTCGCCGTGTGCGCCAACGTGGTCGTGGTCGCAGGCGAATCGCAAATAGCCGGCTTGAGTATGGAAGATGGCCGCGTGCTCTGGTCGCATCCGCTGCCCGCAACCGTTGTGGAATGGGGTCTGGCCATCGACAGCCAGGGGCGCGCGGTGGTCACTCTCGAAAATGGAACGATCCTGTGCTTTGGGCGGGCGGCAAACACCTGATTTCGTCAATCCTCAGGTGAGCAACGCGTTGGGGGAGGTGTTCGCACGACGCCCATTTGTTTGGGCAGCGTGAAGAAGAACGTGCTTCCCTGACCGGGCGTGGATTCCACCCAGACCCTGCCGCCGTTCAGCTCCACAAGCTTCTTGACAATCGAAAGCCCGATCCCGTTGCTCTCGACCCCTTCGCGCGGCGCAAGGGTCTGGAACATCTCAAAGATCTTCTCGAAATATCTTCGCTCAATCCCCGGTCCGTTGTCGGCGACACTGAATCTCCAAAAGCCGCCCTGCTCTGCACAGCCGACCGTGATCCATCCGTCAGGCTTGTCCATATATTTAACGGCGTTGCCGATCAGGTTCTGGAAGATTTGTATGATGTGCGTCTTTGGGCACGTGATGGTCGGCAGCCCGCTTTCGACGCTCACTCGAATATTCTCGGGCGGGGCGACTTCTGTGAGAACCGCCGATACGATTGCGTCCAAATCGAATCCGGCAGAATTGCCGGACTTGCCGGCCGTCTCCCGGCCGAGCCTGCAATATTGCAGGATGTCGTCGATCAGGGCCGCCATGTGCTTTGCCTTCGTGACAAGCAGTCGGACATGTTCTTTGCCGTGCTCATCGAGCTTGTCCGCGTAATCCGTTGAAATCCAGTCCGCCAGCGTTGTGATGGCCCGCAGCGGCGTCTTGAGGTCGTGGGCGGCTATGTGGGCGAAATCCTGGAGCTCTTTGTTCGCCCGCGTCAGCTCCCCAACGGCGAACTCCAATCGCTCGTTCAGATCTTCCAGCTCCTTCTCCGCCCGCTTGCGTTCGGTAATGTCGCGGGCAATCGTCGAAACGCCGACAATCCCGCCGTGCGAATCTTCGATGGGGCAGATGCGCAGAGATACGTCTATCAGCTCCCCGCTTCTCTTCCGGCGCACCGTCTCAAAACAGTCCACCCTTTGCCCATTCTTGATCTTCGCCAGGATTCTGACTTCCTCATCGGGGCGATCGGCCGGGACCAGAAGCCAACCCGGCTTGCCCCGGGCTTCTTCGGCCGAATATCCATAGATGCTCTCAGCGCCGAGGTTCCAGCTCTCGATGGTCCCGTCGAGCGATTCTCCGATGATGGCATCATCCGACGACTCCACAATCGCGGCCAGTCTCCTTAATGTTTCCTCGGTCCGGGTAAGGCGAAGGTACTCGGCGGAGGTATTGATTGAAACATATCCGAACGCCACGACGTAGGCGCCCAGGCGAACCGCGTGCGAGAGCCACCACCCGACGCCCCAGAGCCCTGAGAGCCTGAACGTCAGCCCGGCGACGCCAAACAGCAGGCAGTACGCAATGAACAGCAGGTGGGTATTGTCCCGCTCCCGGCAAAAACGACGCGCGAAGTACGCCAGCCCGGCCAGAAACAAGACGCCGCCCGCCAAGTTGAGAAACTGCGGCGCGAACGTGAGCCGCTCGCCGCTTGTCATCGGCGGGAGTATCTCAGGAAACAGCACCGTCACTATCCCGAAAAATCCACACGCCCCAGCCAGTAGCTTGGGCAACTGCCTGGCCATTTGCGTCTTGGCGAATCGCTCAGGCAGCCAGATCGACGCCATGAGCACTCCGCCGATGAACTGCGCAGCGCTGTGTAAACCAACGAATTCACGGCCGGGCGCGACGCCGGCATGGAACGCGTCGAGAATGGCCATGCTCAACATGGCGCAGGCCGGCCAAAGCTTGTATTCACTGCCTCGCTCACCCTGGCGCATCAGCAGAAAGCCCGCGATGCCGAGGGCCATCATGCAGCCCAGCGTCTCCATGACGGCATGAAAGGCCTCATGGTATAGCCGGCATGTGGGGGGAAAACCGCTCGCCACTGAAATGAAGACAAATGGGATAATACCGCAAACCAGCAGGATGGCGGCGAACAGCAAATCGCTGGGCGGCGAAACAGTGATGCGTTTGGCTATGCGCATGGCCTCCGGGCTCCTTTGAAGGGTGCTTGAAATTTCGGCACCGAGGTCAATCTCATCCGGCTCATCTGTGATGTTCGCCTCCTTCGATTTGCGCGTATTTGCATGTGCGAATATCGGCGAATATCAGGCGCATCATAAGTCGCAGACGGAGCCCCCCTGGCAATGTGGCTTTGTGTTTGAAGAACGCCCTTTTCTCGGCCCTTGGCTCGGAGCTGGCCCGATAACCTGCTGACTTCTCATCAGGTGCACAGGAGCATACGACTTGTGCACTTACTGGTTGTCACTGCACGATTTGGACGGGAATGGCGGGAAGAATACCCATCGAAAAGCGGCGCATCTGATTCGTGGGCTTTCCATCTTTCTGGAGGACCGCTGTTTCTCTGAAAGCCTCGACAATCAGGTTGCCGGCAAAACCGCTTTTGAGCAGGTTCTTATCGGCCTCCAGCCTGAACACGAGGCCGTCAGGCACGACACGAACATCGTGAAGGGTCACGCCCTCGGGCGGCGAGTTGAGCTGAAGTTGCACGTCCTTGAAGCTCGCTCGCTTGCCGGCTCGCAGTCGCACGTCAGCCGAGCCTCCCGCGGGGATTCGGATGGGACTATCGCCGACCAGCTCAACCGGCGGTGTTCCCCACTTGGCCTTCTGGACAAAGACCAGCAACTCTTTCGCCGGGACCAGGTGCCGGTAGAGGAATGCCTGCATGACGTCGTCCGCCGGGACGGCCCGGCGGCTGATCGTCTGGCCGCCGACTTGGGCGCGGCCCTCCAGTTCCAGGGCGACCGGCTCTGCCGGCGCCTGGGCCGGTGCGGTCAGGGTCATGCGAACCTTATCGCACCCGGCGGGAATCCGCGCGCCGTCGAGCTTGAAGCCGGCGGGGGCGTCTCTTAACGCTACCTCGATCTCGCCTTCGAATCCATCCTTTCTCAACGCATACACCGTCAGGGGGATGACCCCGCCAGCCCGCATGCTCAGGGCCGAGGGCACCGCGCACAACTCGAAATCGCCGTGCGCAGGCGCGACGCGAAGGCGATAGCCATACGCCTGGCCCCCATGGTGCTGCGAATCGGCCAAACGCACATGGTACTGTCCGTCCTCCGGCAATTCGGCCATGAGATACGAATCCGCGTGATGCGTCAGCAGACCCTGCGTATTCTTGTACAAGTATTCGGCTTCGAGGACGTAATCGTCGTTCCATTTCAGCACTTTGCCCGATGCATCGGTCAACTGCAGCAGCGAGTCCAGCGGAGAATTCAGCCGGCGTGCATAGACTTCGACCGCGACTTTATCGCCCGCGTGAGCTGCAAAGCCGAACACATCGACATCACCGGGACGGTCGATGCGCCCGCTGATGATCTTGGGCAAGTCAATACGCTGCGGATTCTCTATGGTGTCGTTGGCTTCGGATTCATCGCATTGAGGCAGTGCGGTTCTGAGCTCAAAATTTGCAGCTTGAAATCTGGAATCAGGCCGTTGGCTCACGGCGATGCGATAGACAAAGTCCTCGCGCCCGCGATAGATGGCATCGCGGATCTCCAATTCGTAGTCGCCGTTCTCGGGTATCTCGAAGAAAAGAACCGGGTCGGGATTGAACCGGTAGTCATCCGCGAAAGCCACTTCCTTGCCCTTTGCATCGTAAAGGGCCAGCGTGGCCTGGAACCAGCCGGGAACCGCGTCGGCCAGGTATGGAATCAAACTCCGGGCGTGGGCCTCCATCACGAGCCGCTGACCTTTGCTTGCGTGGAAACTAAAACGATCAACGTCGCCGGGCATGATTTGCCCATTCAACAGGACGGGCAGCTCCAGGGGCTTCTCCTGTGGCAGGTTGGCGAGCTTCGGCGCGTTTGGCAGGGGGGGATAGGCCTGCTGGTTGTTGGGCTCCAGCTCCCGAATTTCCGGCAGGGTCCCGACCTGGAAGACCATAGGATTGGTCAGGCCGGTCGCCGTTTTGAACCTCAACTCCCGGTTGCCCGGCTCGGCATTGGGATCGATGGTCACTTCAATCATCACCATTTCGGAGATCTGCCGGTTCTCCTGCACCTTGGCCCTGGGAAAGAACAGGACGCTCGAGATGTGGGCCAGCTCTCTCAGGCTCTTGTTATCGAGATCGTACAACAACGGATGGTCGGGCAGCGTCACCTCCGGCGTCCCGGCCGGGGTTTCCGTCACCGCTGGTTCGGATCCGGCTGCGGCCTTTTCGGCCGGCGCGGAATGTTCCACGCCGCTCCCGGATAGCTCGGCCAACCGCTTCTCTCGCACCTCTCTGAGGCGGTCCTGCAGCAGCTTGCGCTGCTCGGCCTGAATATTTCGCAGTGGTCTGACGTAGTGAATGACCGAGGCGCGCACGCCCTGCCCCGAGATGTACACGTCGGTGACGCCTCTGAGGAACTGGCCGCCCGCCGTGACTTGAATCACGCTGCCCACCTGCCCCCCGGCGGGATAAAGATAGCCAATATGCGGCTCACTCGCAATTTGCTGCCCCCACGCCGCTGCTGCGCACAGACAAATGTAGGGTGCGATGAATCGCACCAATTCCGCGCGATTAATGTGGTGCGAAGTATCGCACCCTACCTCGCTCAGCATGGTTCAACTCCCTGGACTTATGTAATCTCTGTGAGACGACCGCCGTCACCCTCGGCGGAGGGCATGACTTTCAGGTCCAATCCCCGGCCGTTGGGCATCGGACCGTCGGGGTCGATACCGAGCAGCGAATACATGGTGCCGATCAGGTCTCGTGGATAAACGGGACGCTCGGCGACTTCCGTACCATTTTCGTTAGAGGCGCCGATGACGCGGCCGCCCTTGAAACCTCCACCGGCCACGAGGGCGCAGAAGCACTTGCCATAATGGGACCGGCCTCCGTTCCAGGGGGGTTCCCACTGAACTTTCGGACCCCGCCCAAACTCGCCGCTCCACCAGATGATGGTGCTATCGAGCAGGCCCCGCTCAGATAAATCCTGTAACAGCGTCGCCATGCCGGCGTCCATTTCCGGTAGCTTGCGGCGCATCGTTTCAAAGTGCTGCTTGTGAGTGTCCCAGCCCCCATAGTTGATGGTAATGTAGGGCACGCCATTCTCGACGAGCCGGCGGGCCATAAGACAGGACTGGCCAAACTTGTTCCGGCCATATCGGTCCCGAAGCTCGTTTTTTTCCTGCGATAGATCGAACAGCTTTCTGGCGTCGCCGAACATCAGGTTGTACGCGCTCTCTTCACAACTGTCGAACTTCTCGAATTGAGAACTGCTCGGCATCGCCTTGCCCAAGGAATCGAGGATATGGAGCAGCTCGCGCCGGCTGCGCTGGTGCTCATCGGTGATGCCCCTTGCGACGACCCCTTCGACGGCGAATGGGTTCAGATTCGGATCGCCGCCGGTGGCGAACGGCTTGTAGCGCGGCCCGAGGAAGCCCGCCTCGGAGAAACGCCCCTGGGGCTGGGTCAAGACAACATAAGGTGGGACAAGCCCCTTGTAGCCGTGGTCGTATCCCTTGAACAGCGAGACGACGGCGCCGACACACGGATAGACCAGCCTGCCCGGCTCGCGGCCCGTCTGCACGATGTACGAAGCGGTTTCGTGACTGTTGTTTCCGTGCGTCATGCTGCGGATGATAGAGTATTTGTCGGCCTGTTGGGCCAGCAGTGGAAGCAATTCGCCAATCCGGATGCCGTCCACGTTGGTGGCGATCGGTTTGTTGAGAGGCCCGCAATAATCGGAACCCGCGTCAGGCTTGGGATCGAAGGTGTCTAAATGACACGGGCCGCCCCACATCCAGATTTGGATGACCGATTTGGCCTTCGACTGTGAAGGCGCGGTCTGCGCCATCCCCATCCCAATAGACGACATCGGGATGAGGCTGCCACCCATCGTCAGACCGGCCGCTCCGAGAAGCCCCTGCTTTAGCGCTTCGCGCCGAGTCACGAATCCTGTAGCTTTCTGCATGTTCATGCGATTGCTTCCTCACTTTTGATCTGGTCCGGCTCAGTGCCGATATACAAATTCCTTCGTGTTGACTAGCGCCCAGGCCAGGTCGTTCGTGGCCTGCCTGGGGTTAATCCCCTTGGTTTGAAAGTACTGCTGAGCGACGGCCATCTCGGCCTGCGTCGGATAGCGCGACAGGATGTTCAGATAGACCATATTGACCAGCGCTCCGCGGTTGTTCTTGGCGGCCTTCACCGCGGCGGCCAGCCGGGTGCTGCGCTCGATCTTGTCCTGAACGTGGCTCGAATTCAGCAGGTGCAGACTCTGGGCGTCGGAAGGCTGATTGTTGCGTTCCGACTCCAGGCCGGTATCGCGCGCGGGCCGGCCGAACATTTCAAGGAACTGGCTTGTGATGCTGCCGTCGGCCAGCTCGATGGTCCGATTCTCCTCCGGGATAAACGTGAACGGCTCCGGAATAGCGCTGGAGTAGCTTTCCTGCGTCCCGGTCCCGGAAATCCAGCACAAGGCGTCGATGAGCACTTCCGCGTCCAGCCGCCGCACGGGGTAGCACGCAAACAAGGCCTCGGCCTCAGGCTGGTTGCTGCGCGGAATCGGCGACTGCTGGTAGGTCCATGAATTCAGAATCAGCCTGTAGATGTGGCGCAGGTCGTAGTCGGCCTTGACCAGCTCTTTTTCCAGATAGGCGAGAAGCTCAGGATGAACGGGCGGATTATCAGGGCGGATATCGTCCGGCTCGTGGATGATCCCACGCCCCATCAGCCACGACCAGAGGCGATTGACGATGTTCCGCGCGAACCACGGGTTCTCCGGCGAGATCAGCCACTCCGCAAAAACCATCCGGGGATCCTGGCCCGCCGGGATCTGCACCGCGACTCCATCGGGGAAAACCGCCTGTAAAGGCTCGGTCGGAGCCGGATCCAGATAAACAATCTCCTCTTTCCACTCACTCGTGGTCTTGTAGGCCACGCGCGAAAAGAAAGCCTCCATGCCCGAACGTCGCTCGGCGGGCCAATTCTCCAGGCGCGCGCCCATGAACGTCAGGGCCACCGCCCCGGCGATGGCGGAAGGCTCACGGCCTTGAATCGCACGATAGAAATTCACCTGCGGCACGCGAAAATTGCTGCCGCTCAAGGTCAGCATCTCGCGGACGAACTGGTCGTAGGGCATGTTCTGCTTGAGACAATCGTGAACCCAGCGGTGGTAAGCCTGCACCGCGTTGGGCCAGAGATTGATGGGAAACTCGGCCTTGACCCGCAGCAGGTCGCACCATTTGAGCGACCAATAGTCGGCAAACTCATCGCGCTTCAAGAGGGCGTCGATCAACGCGACTCGCTTGTTGGGGTCGGAGTCCTGCAGGAAATCACGAACCGTCTGCGGCTCGGGCAGCGTCCCGATTACGTCCAGATAAACGCGCCGGACAAAAACCGCGTCGGAGCACAGGTTTGCCGGCTCGATATCCTTTTCGCGAAGTGTTGCCACCACAAGGGTGTCTATGTGATTCTTTGGTGCGTATTTGTCACCTGTTTCAAATGGCCCGGAGCGTTCCTTGCTCGTTTCAGCCGCTTGCCGGACAGCGGTGGCGCCGGACTTGTCCGCCAGTGTGGAATTGCGCTTATTTCGCAGAGCAGCACCCGGACGGCTTCCGGCAGACTTGCCGGTCTGCCGAGCGTGAAGCGGCAAAAAGAGTGCAAGAATCAAAATGCAGACTGCGAAATGAAGGACGTTTTGCCGAGCCATTTTGACTTTTCCCTTTTGACCCTTGCCCTCACCGATGTCCTCAAACCCGAATTCCGTCCTGCGTGAGGCCCTACGCCCTGCGCAATACGGCTGTAATTGTAGCTCTACACGGCATTTGTGTCAAACAAAAACTCAAAACGCAGGACGCAAGCCGAACTCTGGCCTTTGGCATCTAATTCCGCCTGATATAGAGCGCAACTTCGTTGCCGATGGAAGCCGGCTTGGTCCAGGTTGCATCACCGGAAGAAATCGATGCGTCGGTCTGCTTCACTGTGTCGCCATCGGCCGTGTCGAACCATAACAGATCGTACGTGCCGCTGGTCTGCACCTTGACGCCCATCGGGCCGGAGCAGTCATACGTGTAGGCAATGTAAGAGTTGCCCGGGTTGGCGAGCACCCACCTGGTCGAGCCGGCGGCCAAATCATCGCGCGACTTCATTCTGTGAAAATCGGTCTGCTCCATGAACTTTGCGATCAGGCCGTCTGCATCAAGCAACCTCTGTCTTGTAAGGACGTCATGCCCCGCTTCCATCGCGTGCATACCCGTCATGGCGCAGGACCACTGGTAGATGCGGCTTTGAGGCTCGGTGCGCGGGAAGCGCTCTGTTTCATTCTTCATCACGATGAACCGGTCGCTGTCGATCCTGGAATACTTCAGGTAGTCCTGGTGCTGGGCCTCATAGTCGTTACCGTGGGGAAGGACGTGCAGCCACGTCACCAGCCGGATATGGGGATCGCCGATGTATTCATCGCTCATGATATTGTCCTTACCAATGTCACGCTCGGACGTCTCGGGGGTGACGAAGCTGTGGACAATAGGATGATGATAGTTGTCCGCCTGGGCGATCAGCTCGCTGAGCTTCATAAAGTGCCGCGTGCGTGCCCTCGGAAGTTTGTTGAGGCTCTCCTCGATACCCCAGATGATGTTCTTGTGCTGTTTGAAGCGATTGACAATTCCTTCAAAGAACCGTTTCTCGTCAGGATGCAGGTTACCGTTTCCATCCAGCGTCCAGCCCATCATCTCGACGTCGGTGGCGTCGTTGTAGAACTCCAGGTGGATGATGACGCCGGCCTTTTCGAGCTGGCTGATCCAGCCATCCCATTGATCGAGCATGGCCTCATTGAGCGACCGGCTCGGATCGAAGTTGACGAACGGGCAATGCTGATCGTCCCCTTCATCCTTGATGTTGCAGCGGCGCATTCGGAACATCTGACAATGGAACGCGTTTACGCCCGATTTGACGATGCGGTCAATACCCTGCTGCTGCTGACCGTTCGACCGTGTACCATCCGGGTTGAGGTCGCCTATGAACAGGAAGGTTTCGGGGTTGTCGGGGCCGCACAGGAAGACAGGTCCACCCCCGTTGTACTTCAGGTAGCCTGGATTCTTGCCTGCCGCGATCACCTGACCGGGTAACGCATCCGGATCGTCAAGAGGGCCGGTGACCATCCCCAAGCTGCGTTTGGGGCTGCCACCCGCCGCCGAGGGCGGGACGCCCTCGACACGCGCGACGCTGGAGCTCTGGCCTTTGTAGTTGAGCTGCACGTAGTCGAGACGGCCGGTTTCCCCGCCGTCGCCCCGGACTTGCACCATGATCTCGTCACCGGTGTTGAGTGTCACGTTGGGAATCATTTTGCTCTGCCAGCTTTCAGTGTCGGCGGAAGCCGTCCAGGGTTCGCCTTGCTGCATGCCGCCCATAAACAACTTGAACTCGGAGCGGCCGTCCTTGCCGTCGAAATACCTGACCTCGACGTCGAAGAGATTACCGGCCGCATAGGGCTCCTTGAATGTAGTACGAACATGTCCAGTTGCCGCCGTCGAGGCCAGTTGAGCACATAGTCCCTGGGAAACAGCGCTACCCATTCTGCTTGCGGGTATCGTGTAATTGTCGAAGAAGAAGTTCTCGGCTTCGAGTCTTATGGTCGGGCGTGCATCGATCGTAGGCGGAATACTCCCTTGGAGCAACTGATTCAGATCCTCCACTGCCGGCTGGTCATTTCCACAAAGCAGGAAGTAAACCATACCTGAATCGGAACAGTCAGGTCTGCCCATGGCCTCGAGTCTCTCGTACAACCAGGCTACGTTGGGTTCGGTTGAATCGCGCATCCAATCCCATAACGCCCACTTTTCCGCCGGGCACGGTCCGTGTTTGGGCTCCGGGCAGGTTCCCAGGCCCTTCTGGTTCGGAATCTGGATCCAGTTAACGCCCAATTCGATAAGATCACGTTTGTTGTGCGTGATTTGCGGATTGCCGGTATCCCAAAAGAACATATCGTTCCACATGGTATGGGAGATACAGTAAACATATTGCCGCTTGCCGGGGTCGGCGGCATTAATGCCGCGCCAGGGTACCTCCATAGGCCCGGCGATGACGAAGTACAGTGGATTTGTTGGCGAGGATGCATTGACAGCCTCCCTGATATTGTCTATTGCTGCGTCAAGCTCCGTGCTATCGTTGAAGATGACGCCGTCGGACAGGCCAAACCTCTCGGCGGCACCGCGTACGCTTTCTTCGTGTATTTTCAGGTACTCAGGATCGTCTTCACCGAGGATTGAGTTATAGTCGAAGTGGACGACCTGGTCAGTAGCCCCGAAGGCGCTGAAGATTGCTATGGTGACTGCCGAGGCAAACAAGTCATCTCGGTCGCGGTTATTACCGTCGCAGCTATAAGCGATGCGTCCCTGATGGAGACCTGTTGTTTGCGCCCGGGCGATAAGCTGCACGTAGTCGAGCTTACCGGCTTCTCTGCCGTCGCCCCGGACTTGCACCATGATCTCATCGCCGGTGTTGAGGGTCACGTTGGGAATCGTTTTACTCTGCCAGCTATCTGTGTCGGCTGATGCCGTCCAAATCTGGCCTTTCTGGACCCCGTTGACATACAGCCTAAACTCGGAACGTCCAGCCTTTTCGTCGAAATACCTGACCTCTGCATCGTAGAGACCACTGTTGGCTGTGTAGGGCTGATCGAAGGGCGTGCGTATTGCCCCCGCGCCGGCTTTCGCCGGGCTGACGCTGAGCCTGTGCGAGACGCGCCGATTGTTGCTTGGCTCCACGAGAAAATTGTCCAGAGTCTTGAAATTCTCGGCCTCGATCTTGATCTGCCGTCTTGGGTCCGTCGGCGCCGGGACCTTCTTGTCGTCGAGCAGGCTCTTCAATTTATCCAAGTTGGCGTCTTCATCTCCCGTCAGAAGAAAATACGTCATGGTCGCATCGGAGATATCGGCCCTTCCCTCGGCCTCCAATCGAGTGAATATCCATTGCAGCCTGGGATCGCTCGAATCTCGCAGCCAATGGTATAAACGCCACTGCTCCGGTGTGGACGTCCTGCCGACCCCGCCGGGATGGGCCAGGTTCGCATTGCCGTCCTTGATCTGTATCCAGTTGATTCCCGAGGGTATCACGTCGCGCTTGTTGTGATTGTGCAGGCCCTGGTCGGTGCCGGCATAACCATCGTTCCAGCGGCTGTGCGAGATGCAGTATACGAACCTTCGCTTCTCGGGTTCGGACCTTTCTATCCCGAGAAAAGGCACTTCCATCGGCCCTGCTAATACGTAATACAGCGGATTATCGGCCGATGAGGCATTGATCGCATTCTTGATACTCTCGATGGCACCTTTCAAGTCTTTCTGGCAGTCGAACAGAATCCGCTGAGGAATATGATACCTCTCGGCTGAGCCCAGGACGCTTGCGCCCATCTCTCTATAGAATCGCGGATCGTTCTGAGCTAATATGTTGCTGTAGTCAACGTGCACCAGCTTGCCGGTGGCGCCAAAGGCGTCAAGTATGGCGACGGCAACGGGGAACGCCCCCCAGTCATCCTCGTCGTTGAAATTCCCGTCGGAGCTGAAAGCGATTCGCCCCTTGAAATTCCTTCCGTCAAAAGGTCCGGCGTGGCAGTACGCACTCGAAGCGGAAAACAAGACAATGAGGATCGCTGTAGCGATTGTAATTCTCATTATGGTGCTCCTTCCGTTTGCCACAAAGATACCAAGACACGAAGGATTTTCGATTGCAGATGCTGGTTGAAAATCGAAAATCGACAGCCGACACTGCTCCATTCACGCGCTTTTTTACATTCATTTTACTTTTGCGTCAACCATTCTTGCCGCATAATAGTCTATACCCTTGGCATGGCAAGGGCATAACTCAGAGATATAAGGAGAACGCATCATGCATACTCGATGTATCAGTCTTCTCGCCGTTTTGTGGGGCATTTCGGCACTGAGTGTCGGAGTCCCGGTCTGGGCAAGCAAGGCGGCACAGAGCCAGGACCAAGAGAAGCCGCCAGCTAAAGTTTACGTTCCCTACAAAGAGCTGACGGACGTTTTCGAGAAAAAGCAGCAAGGCGTTTTCCTGCCCTACACGGACTTTCAGAGACTTTGGCGCGCCGCCCAGGGTAGGCCGCAGGCTGTCGTGGAAGCGCCCTTCGAGTATCTCATTAGCACGGCTCGATTCAGCGGCAGCGTCAAAGAGGAGGTTGCAGCGTTACGTCTTGAGCTGACCCTCGATATTCTCGGTGACGGGTGGATCCAGGTGCCGCTCGGGCTCGGCGAGGTGGCCGTCGCGGAGGCGACAATCCTCGACGCCGACGGCGCGAAGATCGTCCCTTTGTTGCGCGTCGCGAACGGCCAGTACGTATTCGTGACCAAGGGTAGGGGCCGGTACGTGCTGGCGCTGGATTTTGTCCGCCAGCTCGAAACGCAGCCGGGCCTGGCGGTTCTAAAGTACCGCATCCCCTCAGCCGCCATTACCACCCTGGAGCTGCTCATCCCAGAGGAGAATCTGAAGGTCGATGTGCAGCCGATGTTGGCAGCGACTACGTCACAGGTGGAGCTCGAGGGCGCCAAGGCGACCCGGCTCCAGGCGTTTCTCGGCTCGGCAACGGACATAGACCTGAGCTGGAAGCCCAAGGCCGAAGCCGCCGCAGAACTGAAGCCTGTGATTGTCTGCGAACAATTCCAGCACATCAATATCGCCGAAGCCCTGGTCAGTCACCAGGTGACGCTGGACTATACTATCCACCGGGGCCGGGTCGATTCATTCACCCTTCAGTTGCCCGGTGAATTCCGCGTCAGCGACCTCAGTGGGGCAAACATCGCCAAGTGGGATATCGAAGCGCCGAACGAACCGGCCGGCAGGCAATTACTCAAGGTCAAGCTGTTTTCCCCCGCGCAAGAGAAGTACTCGCTGACGCTCAAGATGGAACGTTTCCTGCAGGAGCCGCAGGTGCGCATCCCGCTTTGTGCCATTGTCACGGAGCAGGCTCTAAGACAAAGCGGCCTGATTGCGATCACCTATTCGCCGCGCCGGTCCATCCGGCTTGAAGATATCAGGAACCTCGCCCGAGTCGATACGGGGCAACTGCCCGCCCATCTGCAAAACCAGCCGCACATCACGGCCTACCGCTTCATCGCGTCCGACTACGGGGCCACCATGGCGATCGAAACAACCTCACCGCGAATCACGGTCGATCAGCGCTGGATGTTGGGCGTTGACAGTGACCGGCTCCGGCTGCATAGCAAGATTCGTTACAAGGTCGAGCGCTCCGGCATCTTCGAGCTGAACATGGATTTCCCGGAGCCGTGGGAACTTGAAACGGTCGGTCCCGCCGAGCTCGTTGACGATTATCAACTTACCGGCCAGGGCGCGACACGCACCCTTCATATCCTGCTCAAAAGGGAAATGATTGGCGACTTTGAGCTGACGCCCACAGCCCGCGCCGCAAGGGCCGCGCCGCAGCAGCCGGTAAATTTTGTCCTTCCCCTGCCCGAGGCCAAAGGCGTGCAGCTTGCCGAAGGCCAGCTCGTGCTGTTGCTGGCCGAGCAGCTCCAGGCCCAGGTGCAGCAGGTAAATCAACTGCAGGCCATTGCGCTGAACACCGCGGAGATTTGGACAACCCTCCCAGGTTTGTCGCCGGCGATGGCTTTCGAGTTTCGCGCCGTGGACCGAGATCGCAGTGCTGGGGCAGCATTTGAGGTCAGCCTCAAGCCCGCCCAGGTATCGGCGACCGTCCATCGGCTTGTGAACATCCAGCCCGGCTCAATCGAGCAGGAAGCCGTCATACAATATCAGGTCCGCTATGCGCCGCTGGACGCCTTCTATTTGAAGATGCCAGCGGGGCTGGCGGACTCCGACGTACAGATAAGCGGAGCGAATATCAAGGAAAAGCCCCGCATAGATGAACTGCCCGCCGACCAGCTCGATCAGGCCGCCGATCCGAATGCCGACGGCGTGAAGTGGGCGTACTACAAGATCGTGCTGCAATCGCCTATGACCGGCCTTTACGAGCTTGTGGTGCGAGTGCGTCAGGCCTTCCAGGCCGGAGGCGCCGCGACAATCAAGGTCGAACCCATCCTGGCCGCAGGCAGGCTCTCCGACCAGAACGGCCATATTGCCATCGCCAAAACCCAGACGCTGGCCATCGGCGAGCCGGTCATCGAAAACCTGATACCCGCCGACGCCAGCAGTCCGAGCGACCTGCCCTATCAGCGTCACCGGGCGATTGCTTCGCTTGCCTTCAAGTACAACGCTCCGCCGTTCGGACTATCCCTGCCGGTGATCGTGCAGAAAGAGGCGGCGGTTTTCACAACGATAGTCAGCGCAGCGATCATCGAATCCGTTATTGCCCGCGACGCCATATCGAACACCCATGCGACGTTCCTGTTAGCCACCAGTCAGGGCGACCGGCTACCCGTGACGCTGCCTGCGAACGCCGAGCTTACCGCCGTGCTGCTCAACGGCAATGAAACCCCCGTAGAAAGAGGTCTGTCCGCCGAAGAGCTTATTGTGCGTCTGCCGCCCTCGGCGGGACAGATATCGAAATTCATACTTGAGGTTTCGTACGGTCTCAAGGATGTTTCAGCGTTCAGGCTGGCCGCGCCAGCCCTGGCAGCGGACGTCCCGGTCCAGCAAACGCTCTGGCGGCTGTGGATCCCGGAGGACTATTGTCTTCTGTGGCATGACAGGGTTTTCTCGCAAATTGGATCGGGCAGCAGCGGGTATGTTCTTGGGCAATTGAGGATAAACCAGCCGGGCGAAGTGGCATTCAAGCTGCCCGGCCAGGGCAGGGACTTCAGTTTTATCCGCCAGGGGGCGCCGGGTCAGCTTTCCGTGATGGTGGCCGGCAAGGAAGTGGTTAGTGTCGTTGTCTGGGCGCTGATTATCGCGGCGGGCGTCTCGATGCTCAAGCTAAGGGGATTCCACCGAGTCCTTGTCATCTTGGCGGTGGCACTTGTGGCAGGCGTGGTCCATTTGTTTGCCCCGCTGCTGGTCGCTCGAATCCTCGGTGTGGCCGTATTTGCAGCTATTCTCGTCCTGCTACTCTGGCTTGCACAGTGGGTGTACGCGCGATTTCCTCAACTGCGCCAAAGCTGGGCCGCCGGGCGGCAGCAGGCTGCCGAAAAGAAACGCCAAGCCAGTGCCCAAAAGCAACAGAAAAAGCAGGCTAAACAAGACAAAGGGTAGCATTATGAAATACATTGCAGTTCTGATAGCTGTGTGTCGTCTGGGTTCTTCAGCGCTTGCCCAAGAAATCCGCCCGGACATTTATGTCCCGTATGAGGACTTGGCGCGCCTGATCGAGCCGGCAGACAGGGCGGTGTTAATGGACCGCACGGAATTTGAGGCATTGCTGGCTGCGGCCGAAGCCAACGCCAGAGACTCCGGCACCATCGAACTGGGCCAGGTGCTGGAGGCCAAGTACCGCGCGGAGGTTGAAGAAGACAAGCTGACGCTGACCGGCACGTTGGAGGTCATCTCTTTGGGCAAAGGGCCGGTCGCCGTACCGCTTGCCTTCGGACAAGTCGGACTGACGCAGGTGCGGCTCGACGGCAGGAGCGCACCGCTGGGATATGATCAGCAGGGCAGGCTGACGCTGATCATCACAAACAAAGGAAACCACCGCCTCGATGTTGCAGGCACGACCAGACTCAAAGAACTATCCAGCGGCGGGCTGCAATTCGGCATATCGCTGCCCGCCGCCGTGGCCGGCAATATGATCCTCAGCGCCACGGGGGACCTGGAGATACACGCGAGCGTCCCCATATCGAAATCATACTACAACAAACAAACCGACCGGACCAGCGCCGAGCTGACTCTCGGAGGCCAGGACAAGCTGACGGTCGTCTTGCTGGGCAACGGCCGGCAGCAAGAGGAACACGCGATCTTGTTGGGCGAATCGGCCGCGACGGTACATTTGACCCGCTCGCACCAGCAATTGCACTGTCTTTATGCGTTGCAGGTACTGCGCCGGGGTGTTCGTGAAGTGCAGTTTCAACTGCCCTCGGAGGCGCCCTACAAGTCGGAATGGACCGTCACGGAGGTCACGTGCCCGGACCTTGTCCGCTGGTCGATCGAAACGCCCAAAGAGCCATCCGGGCTGCAAACACTCACCGTGCGGCTGCGCTCAGAAAAGGTCGGCACAACGGCGCTGCTTATCAAGGCCTCTGCGCTTCGCAAAGACGACACGTGGCGCGCCCCGCGTGTGATTCTTGCGGGGGCCGCCTACCAGCGCGGCTACACAATGGTGAACACCGATGAAGGGCTGAGCGTGCGGGCCGAGCGGTTGACCGATGCTCGGCGAGAGGATGTCTCAGCCATCGCTTCGATGCCCGGAATGGCCAGTCCGGCATCTCCGTGGGTGGCCGGAGTGGGGCGCCTGTACTTTCACTGGGGACAGGACTGGTCGGTGCAGCTCGATCTGGCAGCCGTGGAGCTGCGGCGCAGCATCAAAGAGCGGCAGAGCGTCTGCGTTTCGCCGCAGAGGGTGACCCTCACGGGAAATTTCGAGGTAACCGCTATCGGCCGGGAGCTGTTCGAGATGTCTTTCGTGCTAGGAGGAACCGCTGGGCTCTGGCAGGTCAAGACGGTTCAGGTTGACAAACTAACAACGGGTTTCGAGTATCGCGTCGAGGAGCCCGGCGCGGCAAGCTTGAACGGCCGTCTGTTGATAATCGAGCTGCCCACGCCGATTCGACCTGAAAAGGTGGCGAACGTGACCATCGAATTAGAGCACGTACCCTCCGACTGGTACTGGCCGGCCGATGCGCTTAGCCGCACCATCTCAGTGCCGTTGATCTATCATCAGGCGTCCCTAGGCGGACTCGTCCGACAAGGCGCAGAATCTGAGGCCCCGATGGTATCGGGAGAGATCTCGATTTCAGCAGTGGAGGACCTGGACGCATTGCCCCAGGACGTGCCGGAGGCGCTTAAGGCGGTGCCGGTCGGCCGGATGGCATCGTTGGGAATTGCAGGCTCCGTTCAATACGCATACAGCTACAATGCGCCCGTGACGGAACAGATTCAATTGCAGGTTTCCCGCCGCCGGCCTCGAATATCGGCAGATGCCGTCGGCCTAGTTACCGTCGGACCGCGCGACTTTACAAACCACTGGCGAATCACCTACGCGATCTCGCGCGCCTCGACCAAGAGACTATACCTGCTTGCGGACAAGTCTCTCGGACGCCAAATCAATATCGCCTCGCCGACAGTGCCCATCAGTTCCAAAAGCATTGTGACGCCCGATGCAAGAACCGTATCTCTGTCCGCCGAGCTCGCAGAACGCTACGATCTGTGGCTGCTGGACCTCGATCACAAAGCTCTCGGCGAGATAGTCGTTGACGTTCATTATGAGCGTCCGAGGGCAAAGCCTGTCCCGAGCGCGGTCGAGGCAGATGTCTTCGATCTTCCGCTCGTGCGCCCGATTTGGGAACAATCCGGGGATTCCAACGCGCCGGCGCAAGGGCAAACGAGCGAGCACCTGGCGATCCAGGCCAGTGAGGAACTGGCGCTGACGATAAGCGCCGCCGGAGCCAAAGAAATCGGGTTCTTCCGACTAACGGGTAGGTGAGCTTGCATAAGAAAAGACATGGCCTTACACTTCATGGAAAAATCCGAAGGGTAAAACCATGTCTACAAGTGTGCTCTATCATGTGTTTGGAGTTGCTGGG
>Ga0214473_10000220_pt1 | contig 81674 bp, 77 predicted proteins | sample RVTome_7_FD_203509 | JGI IMG/M metagenome (GOLD analysis project Ga0214473, IMG submission 203509) | Soil microbial communities from uranium-contaminated site in the Upper Colorado River Basin, Wyoming, United States - RVT98D197 | ecosystem: Environmental > Terrestrial > Soil > Contaminated >... | reverse complement strand
CCCGCAACGCCTACGGCCGCCAGCTCGCAAGTGAAGTGCGCTACGCGCCGTCGAAGCTGAAGCCCGAGCCGCTGGAGATGGTCTTCATTCGCGCGCCGCTGATCGAGGAGATCGGCCCGCAGGTCGAAGTGCTGGCCAGCGAGAACGGCCGGCCGGTCCTGGTGCGCCAGGGCAAGATGCTGGTAGCCACGTTTCATCCCGAGCTGACGCCTGACACCACTATCCACGAATATTTTCTCAAGCTGGCCGCCGAGCCGGCGTACTCCGTGCCTGCATCTCCGCGCGCGGAAGCCGCGCTGTCTTCCTAGCCGGAGGGATCCATCTTGCCAGCCACGCGCGTATTGTTCGTTTGTTTGGGCAACTCCTGTCGCAGCCCCATGGCTGAGGCGCTGGCCCGGCATCTCGCGCCGGACGTGGTCGAAGCTTCGAGCGCGGGGCTGGTGGCGTTGGGTTACGTGGCTGCGCCCACGCATGCCGTGTTGGCCGAAAGCGGCGTGCCCAGCGACGGTCTGGTGTCCAAGCCATTGCGGAACGTCGACCTGGATTCGGTTGACTTGGTCATCAATCTGGCCGGGCGCCCCATCGAAAAGCTCTTTGACGGCAGGGCATTGCCGGTAGAAGATTGGGACGTGGGCGATCCGTTCGGTTCCGACCTCGCGGTTTACCGGCGCATTCGCGATGAGATCGAACAGCGCGTGCTCGCGCTCGTAGCGCGCCTGCGAGGTCAAGACGACTCGACCGACGATGCCGGATGATCGGTTCCCGCGCGTCCAGGCTACCGCCCGAGAGTCCTTGTGGGCCGTGGCTATAGCCGCGACGTATTCCGTGCGACAGTAGGGCGGCCGTGGCCGCTGACTGAGGAGGCTTTTTGCCCCGGGAAACCACGAGCGTTTCGCGCGAAGACTACCTGAAGGCCATCTGGGAGTTCGAGCAGGACGACCAGGTGCCTATCAGCGCGCGTCTGGCCGAAGAGCTGAGCGTCACGCCGCCTGCGGTGACTGCCGCGCTCAAGCGCATGACGCGCGACGGCCTGCTGCGCGTCGAGCGCCACGGCCACATCCGCCTGACCCGCAAGGGCCGCAGCGAAGCCGAGCGCCTGGCGTTGCGCCATCAGCTCGCCGAAAAGCTGCTCACCGACATGATCGGTCTGCACTGGACGCGCGCTCACGACGCCGCCGAGCGCCTCGAGCACGGCCTCTCGCCCGAAGTCGAGGCGCTTTTGTTGCGGCGATTCGGCGCCAACGGCACCTGTCCCCATGGTTTACCGCTGCGCGGCGGACTGGCGCGCCTGCGCCGCACGCGCGGCGCCACCATCCTGGGCGATTTGCCCGTCGGGCGCACCGTGGAAATCCTCTGCGTGTACGAGAAAGACCCCAAGTTCCTGGAATTTCTCGACGAGCGAGGCCTGCGTCCCGGAGTGCGCATGCGCATTTCGCACCGCGAGTATGACGAGACCACTACCGTCTCCGTCGCCGGCCGCAAGGTCTATCTCGGTAAGCCCGCCACCAGCCGCATCTGGGGCCGCGTCGTCGCGTCCTGAGACAGCCCGTTTCATCCGATTCGACTGTGCGGGCCGCTTTCTCAGAACATCGTTTATCAGGCATTGATAAATGGCGTCGGGGTGCTAGGCTTATATGGTTTAGCGTGAGAAGGTGCCATTGTAAGAATCAGGCAGAGCTTGCCGATGAAGGGAGCACAAATGAATTCCGCAGAGGCCAAGGCCATCGCCGATTTTCTGCTCGCCGAGATGGCAATCGAGGCATCCACGACGACTCGCGTGTTCGGCGCCGTTCCCAGCGGCCGCCTGGATTACAAACCCGACGCCAGTTCCAAGACGGCGCTCGGGCTGCTCCGTCACATTACGTTGGAGGACGAATGGCTGCTCACGGCCATCGCCAACGGGAAATTCGTTCCGCCACCCGACGACTCCGACGCTTGCGGGATTATGACGCCACAGGACGCAGTCGCCCGCTACAACGCAAGGATTCCGCCGGCCATCCAGCGCGTGAAGGCGCTTTCCGGCGAGGACCTGGTTCGCAAGCTGGACCTGCTGGGACTGGTGCAAATGCCGGCGGTCAATTTTCTCTCGATGACTGTGAAGCACTCGGTTCACCATCGCGGTCAGCTCAGCTCCTATTTGCGCGCGATGGGCGGCAAGGTTCCTGGAATTTACGGTCCGAGCGCTGATACGCCAGTTTCGTAAGCGGCCACGTTCTTGTGCGCCGCATCGAGAGATCTCGACGCGCAGGCGAATGCGTGTCCGTATTCATCCAAAGACCGGTTAGCGGTGTCCCGCGACGAGGGCCAAGTCACCCGAAGTCGGCCTCCCAGAAACTGGTCCATTCGCGGAATTGCTACTCGCTTGAAATTAGGCACGCGGGGGAGTAACGTCTCTCCCCCGGCCCAGGGTACCGTGTCCGTGCCGCACGCCAACGGAGGCGCCATGTCCGTGCAGGTCCAGTTCCGCGTCAACGGCAAATCGTACCAGAGCCACGTCGAGCCGCGTCTGCTCCTGGCGCACTACCTCCGCGACACCCTCGGCCTGACGGGCACGCACATCGGTTGCGAAACCTCCATCTGCGGCGCCTGCACCGTGTTGCTCGACGGCAAAGCCGTGAAGGCCTGCACCGTACTGGCCGTGCAAGCCTCGGGCAGCGAGGTCACCACCATTGAAGGGCTGGCAGCAACGGCCTCTCCCAACGGCGGCTTGCACCCGGTGCAAGAGGGCTTCTGGGAAAAGCACGGCTTGCAGTGCGGATTCTGCACGCCGGGAATGATCCTGGCGTCTGTCGAGCTGCTCGGGAAATCGCCCAACCCCACTGAAATGGAAATCCGCCAAGCGCTTTCGGGCAATTTGTGCCGCTGCACGGGCTACCAGCACATCGTCGAAGCCGTGCAGCATGCCGCCAAGGAAATGAAGAACAGGAAACCAAAAAGCAAGAACCCAAATAATAGTTCGGCCAAGCGATGAAACGAGCCGTCAAGCAAACGTCGAAACGTGCAGCGCGCGGCAAGGTGAAGTCCCGCACAGCCGCCGCTACGCGGTTCATCGGCATGCCGCTCAAGCGCAAGGAAGACCCGCGCCTGATTCAGGGACTAGGCCGCTATGTGGACGACGTGCAGCTATCCGGGATGCACTACGCCGCATTCCTGCGCAGCCCTTACGCGCACGCGAAAATTCGCTCCGTGGACCTCTCCAAGGCGCGCACGGCGCCTGACGTCGTGCTGGCGCTGGCCGCTGGGGACGTAGCCGGCGCCATCGGGCCGGTACCCTGCGCCGCGCAAATCCCGGACATGAAACCGGCGCCGCGGCCCGTACTCGCCACCGACCGGGTGCGATTCACCGGCGAAGCGGTGGCCGTAGTCGTGGCCAGTGATCGCTACGCCGCCCGCGACGCCCTCGATCAGATCGAGGTCGAGTACGAACCCCTGACGCCCGTGGTGGACCCGGAGAAGGCCCTGGCCAAGGGTTCTCCCGTGCTGCACGCCGGCCATGCCGACAACTCCGCCTACAAATGGGAGATCGAAGGCGGCGACCTCGGGTCCGCATTCAAGTCCGCCGACAAGGTGATCCGCCAGCGCATCCTCAACCAGCGGCTGATCCCGGTCGCGCTCGAACCGCGCGGCGCCCTGGCCGAATACCAGACCGGCCAACAGCAACTCACCCTCTGGAGCTCCACGCAGATTCCGCACCTGCTGCGCACGCAGATCGCGGCCATGCTGGCTATTCCCGAAACGCAGGTTCGCGTGATCGCGCCGGAGGTGGGCGGCGGCTTCGGCTCCAAGCTCAACGTCTACCCCGAGGAGGCCCTGGTCGCTTACCTGGCCATGAAGACCGGCCACCCGGTGAAGTGGATCGAATCCCGCCGCGAGAATTTTCAAGCCACCATTCACGGTCGCGACCAGATTGCCGATGTCGAGGTAGCCTTCAAGCGCGATGGCACCATTCTGGGCCTGCGCTGCCGCGTGCTCGCCGATCTCGGCGCCTACTATCAATTGCTCACGCCGCTGATCCCCACGCTCACCGGCCTGATGATGACCGGTTGTTACAAGATTCCCGCGGCGCGCATGGAACTTATCGGCGTGCTCACCAACAAGATGTCCACCGACGCCTACCGCGGCGCGGGACGCCCCGAAGCCACCTACATGATTGAACGAGTGCTCGATCTGGTGGCCGCTGAGCTTAAGATGGACCCGGTCGAGGTGCGCCGCAAGAATTTCCCCCAGCCCAAGGATTTTCCCTACGCCACGCCCACCGGCCTGATCTACGACAGCGGCGATTACGACAAAGCTCTCGACTTGGCGCTCGAAAAATCCGGCTACAAGAAGTTGCGCCGCGATCAGGCTGCCCAGCGCAAGAAGGGCCGCCTGGTCGGAATCGGCGTATCTACCTACGTTGAGATTTGCGGCATGGGACCGTCCAGCGCCATGCCCGCTGGCGGCTGGGAGTCAGCCACCGTGCGCATCGAGCCCACCGGCCAGGTCAACGTGCTCACCGGCGCGTCTCCGCACGGCCAGGGCCAGGAAACCAGCTTCGCGCAGTTGGGCGCCGACGTTCTCGGCCTCGAGCCCGGCGACGTGCAGGTCGTTCACGGCGATACCGCCGTCGTGCCTTACGGCATCGGCACCTTCGGCAGCCGCGCCACCGCGGTGGGCGGCACGGCCGTTTACAAGTCGCTCCTCAAGCTGCGCGACAAGCTCACCAAGATTGCCGGTCACATGCTCGGGGAAGATCCCTCGAAGCTGGAGCTGGCCGGCCGGAAAATCTTCTCGAAATCTGCGCCCGGGAAATCGATTACCTTTGTCGCCGCTGTGTCTGCGGCCTATGTGGCCAAAACGCTTCCGGCGGAAATGGAGCCCGGTCTCGAGGCCACTACGTTCTACGAGCCGGCCAATTTCACTTATCCTTTCGGCACGCACATCTGCGTGGTCGAAGTGGACCCCGAAACCGGCCAGGTGCGCCTGCTGCGCTACGTGGCCGTGGACGACTGCGGCAACGTGCTCAATCCGCTGCTGGTGGATGGGCAAGTCCACGGCGGCATCGTGCAGTCCGTGGGGCAGGCGCTGTTCGAGGGCGCTGTGTACGACGAGCAGGGCCAGCTCCTCACCGGTGAGCTGATGGACTACGCCATTCCCCGCGCCGCCGACCTGTGCTGGATCGAGACGGCGCGCACGGTCACGCCTTCGCCGGTCAATCCGCTAGGCGTGAAGGGCGTCGGCGAGGCCGGCACCATCGCCGCCACTCCCGCGCTGGCCGGGGCCGTTGTGGACGCGCTGGCGCCGCTCGGCGTGCGCCACGTGGACATGCCCCTGACCCGCGAAAAAATCTGGAAACTGATCCACCCGGCCGGCCGGAGGACGAAATGATTCCCGCGCCCTTCGAGTATCACGCCCCCAGGACCCTCGAGGAGGCCCTACGCTTGATGGAGCGCCACGGTGACGAAGCCAAGCTGCTGGCCGGCGGCCATAGTCTGCTGCCGCTCATGAAGCTGCGCCTGGCCATGCCCCGTTACGTCGTGGACCTCGGCCGCCTCAAGGGCCTGAGTTACATTCGCGAAGAGAACGGCAAGATCGCCATCGGCGCCCTAACCACCCACGCCGAAATCGAGCACTCCAGCCTGCTGGCTGCGAAATGCCCCTTGCTTTCCGAGACCGCCGCGGAGATCGGCGACGTGCAAGTGCGCAATCGCGGCACGCTCGGCGGCAGCCTGGCCCACGCCGATCCTGCTGCCGACTACCCGGCGGCCCTTCTGGCTCTCGATGCCGAAATCGTCGTCGCCAGCACCGCGGACGCGCGCACCATCCTCGCGCGTGACTTTTTCGTGGATATGATGACCACGCAGCTCCGCCCGGGCGAAATTCTCACCCAGGTGCGCGTGTCACCGCGCGGTTCGCGCACGGGCGGCGCCTATGCCAAGTTGCACCAGCCCGCCTCCGGTTTCGCCATCGTCGGAGTCGCCGCGCGCCTGACTCTGGGGAAGGGAAACAAGATTGAGCAAGTCGCGGTCGGCGTCACCGGCCTGGGACCGAAGCCGTTCCGCGCCGCAGCCGTCGAGCGCGCGCTCGCCGGCAAGTCAGCCTCGCCAAAACTGATCGCTGACGCGGCCCGCCACGCCGCCGACGGCATCGAACCGCTCTCCGACTTGCACGCCTCCCGCGACTATCGCCGCGAGATGGCCGTGGTTTTCGCCCGTCGCGCGCTCGGTCGGGCCCTGGCCCGCGCCGCAGGACGCGACAAGGCTGGAACGTGAATCTTTCCGGCGCCGTCACCCTGCCCGGCACCCCGGCGCAGGTATGGGAGTTGCTCACCGACGCCCAGCGGCTGGCGCGCGTGTTGCCCGGGTGCGAACGGCTGGACCCGGACGGACCACACCGTTACAAGGCTGTCGTGAAATTTGGAGTGGCCGCGATTTCCGGAAAGTACGCGGGCTCGCTCGAGTTCCTGCAATTGAAGCCGCCCCATTCGCTGACGCTGCAGTTTGACGGCCGGGGCCTGCCGGGTTTTGTCCACGGCCAAGCTCGCATCGAGCTGCTGCGCAAAGGCCCCGGGACCGAACTGCGCTACTCCGGCGAAGCCCAGATCGGCGGCATCATCGCCACGGTGGGCCAGCGACTGCTCGAAGCCGCCGCGCGCAAAATCGTGCAGCAGTTCTTCGCCGCCGCCGCCGCGGAATTGGAACCTACAGCTGCAACCGAAAACGGCAGGGCATCGTCTCGCGGCGTCTCGAAGCGAAGACAGGGGTGAGGCGGTGGACCTTCGTTATCCGATCGGAACACACGAACTCAAGTGCGTGCTCACAGCGGAACAACGTCGCGCCGCCATTGAGGAAATCGCCGCCCTGCCCGCTCGTCTCCGGGCGGCTGTCGCCGGGCTTACCCCCGAGCAGTTGGAGACGCCCTATCGCCCGGGCGGCTGGACAGTCCGCCAGGTGGTTCACCACGTGCCCGACTCCCACATGCATGCTTTCCTGCGATTCAAGCTGGCCCTAACCGAGGACGAGCCCACGATCAAGCCTTATGCGGAAGCCCCTACCGCGGAGTTGCCCGATTCGCGCGAGCTGCCTGCTGAGATATCGCTCGTTCTTCTGGATGCTCTGCATACGAGGTGGGCCTCCTTGCTGCGCGGCATGCGGCCCGAGGACTTCGCCCGCCGCCTGAACCACCCTGAACGCGGCATCCTGACCCTGGACGGCATGGTTGATGGCTACGCCTGGCACGGGCGCCATCACGTCGCTCACATCACCTCGCTGCGCGAGCGCATGGGTTGGCGCTAGCGTCACAACGCCCGTAATGTTCACAGCGCTTCGCTACTACTGGACCGCCGCCAAGGGCGACCGCCTGCGTCCCTGGCGCAGCCCTTACCTGCGCTGGCGCATGGAAACGTTCTTCGGCCCCGAAGCCGCGCCTCCCGGCCCCGGCCGCTTCTGCCATCTCCTGTGGCGCGAACGCCGCCGCCTCGCGGAGTTCCTCCGCTGGGCCGAAGAGTATCGCCGACTCTGAGGCGCGAACTTGTGCCTTACAGCGCGCGATTTTTGATACACTCCCGACAGCTAGCTCTGGAGGTGACATGTGTCGAAGACCGATATCTCAGCACATACACAAAGACTGCGGCCGCGAATCGTTTCGCGAATTGCGGCTGTGCTCATTTTGACCCTGCTGGTCGTGCCTGGCGCCTTCGCGCAGGACGTCACCACCGAATTCGACGAGTCCGCCGACTTTACAAAATTCAAGACTTTCGCCATTCGTGACGGTCAATTGAACAGTAGGAATCCCGCTCTCAGTAGCGAGCTGACCAAGAAGCGCATCGAAACCGAAATCGCACGCGCCCTGACGGCCAAGGGGCTGACGATGGTCACAACCGGACCATCCGATCTCAACGTTTTTTACCAGTTCGGCGCCGCCCGCAGAGTCGAGACCGAGACTTACCCGGCCGGATGGCGCGGACTGGGCACGCGCGTCGCGCGCGTTCCATACAGCGAGGGCACCCTGGTCATTGATCTGCGCAATCCCGCGACTCGTTCCCTGGTCTGGCGCGGCGTCGCCACGGAGGGAGAACGCGACCCCAACAAGCTCGCGGAGAAACTCGACGACATGGTCAAGAAGTCAATCGACAAGTATCCGCCCAAAAAGTAGCTCGGCGCCGACACCAACAGGCGCGAAAGGTGCCTCTGTCTGTCATTCCGAGTGGAGCGAAGAATCTGCTTTTCGTCTCTAGGTGCGGTAGCGCCGCAGCTTCAGTGTGAAAAAGATCATCGGGCAGAGAATCGCGGCCAGCGAAATGGGCAGGAACATTGGACCGAGCCCCTGCGCTGTCCCCAGCGCGGCATTGATTCCGGCCCGGCTCATATACGCAAAAGTCAGCACAAATCCAGCTTTCAAGAACAATGACAGGCTGAGCAGCAGCTTCTGCGCTTCAGGTAGCTTCCAGTCAACGGTGAACGGCAGATTGATCAAGCCCTGGTAGCGGGACGCTGCCGTCATCAGGACATAGAGCCCTACGGCCGCAAAGGGCGCTACCCATAGGTACCCCTTGCCGCCCCAGCGATTCGGGTCGCCGAGAAATCCGTAGTGCCTGGGCACCCGATCCGGTAATTCCGACCAGTGCGCCGCCACGTTCACGAAGATTGACACCAACACTGCCAGCGAAACTGCCTCCAGCACCCAGTCAAGAGTCGTTCTCTTCGGCATCTTCGTGTACTCCGGTGCACACAGTGCAACGCGATCGTTCGTTACGCCCTGCGCGGCGCCACCGCCGTGATTTCGTACAGTACCTTCGCGCCTGGCACGCCGGTGTCGCTCACCCGCAAGGTGGTGGTGCACGGACGCCAATCGCCTAGTTTTTCCGCCATGTAGTTGCGCCCGCCGTCTTCGGCTGTGTAGCGCACCATCAGAATGATGTGCTGCCAGGTGATGCCGGCGGCCTTGAGCATCCTGTCAATATTCTCGGTCAACAGCCTGTTCTGCGTGTCCATGTCCTGCGGCAAGCGGAAACTGCCGGGATTCCACGGGTCCACTTCCACCGGGTAGGCGGTCATCCCCGAAAAGTACACCAGATCCATGTCGCTGCTGACCCGGATGGCAGGAGCGTATCTCATGTCCTTGAGCGCCACCTCCGGCCGCGGCAAAATGGGCTCGATGCCCCTCACGATTCCGTTCGTTGTCTGCGCCATTGCCTGTCTCCTCTCTTGCTGACGCGCTGCTATCCGGCCTGTACTCTGGTCCCGTTCGGCACCACCCACATGTCAATCTCCAGCCGCGCCTGTGGCGACGACAGAGCGCCGATCTCCACCGCGGTCATCGCCGGCCACCAGTCTTTGAAGTAGGTGGCCATCACCGCTTCGATCTGCTTCGATTCGCTCATCCGTTTCTGGTAGCGCGTTAGCTTGACGACGTTTCTCCAACCCAAGCCCATCCAGTCGAGAATCTCCTTGTGGTTCAGCAAGCAAAGCCGCGTCTGCAAGCGGATGTCGTCCGGCTGCAAAGCCTCTTCTTCAGGAACATGCGGATGCTTGTGGTAAAGGTCCAGCGCCGTTCCGCCGGCATGAACGATGATGCCGTTGGCCAGCGGCGCGCGCACGAAACTCACGCGCGGCGTGCCCGCCCGAGGCACCGTGATCTGCGCCCACGCCGGCACCACCGACTCGATGACCCCGCCCGCTCCGGCGATCACGCTTCCCCAGGCGAATGCCTTGAGGAGTTCTCTGCGATCCCATTGCAGCGGCATGTGTAGCCTCCCCGTGTCTCAAGTCTGTCTGTATGACAACAGCTTGATGAAGGCTGATTCTCCCGAGCGTCGCCGGGCCTTCCCAATGACCCACAGGCCGTAGGGGCGGCGCCGCAAACTGGCGCAATCTTAGGCCGGCGATGGAGACGAGTCAACGCGCAGGCCGCAAAGTGGTAGACTAGTGCCATGCTAGAGGCTTGGTGGCACAGATGGCGTCCGCAAATCCATTAATTCGGGGAGCAAATGCGCTGCACGCAATCGGTAGGCGCTGGCTCACCTCCTATCGATGGATGGACGCGCAGATTTGGGAAATCGCCAAAACGGAAGGTCCTGACGTACCCAAATCGGCCAATCGCGCGCCGAGGATACGCTGCTGCTAGGCTTCGCAAGACGTTTTACTGCCCCAGCTACAGCCTCGGAGAGGCGTCCGCCACCCTCGTCCCGCTCTATGCCGCGAGCTGCCGGAGTACGCCTGGCGGAATGTAGTTGCGCCGCGCGAGATCGGCGAGTTCATCGAACCGGCTCTGCACTTCGCTCACCCGCGCTTCCAGAATCGCAATGCCTTCTTCCGGCGTGATGCCCGCGTTCGCTTCAGCCAGGTTGATGCCCCCTGTCGTTTGCCGAAGGCTTCTCGTCTGCGCCAGACCCTGCCGGGCCAGTAGCAGCGCAGCCATCCTCTCATTGAGTTGAGCCTGCAACGCGGTTACTTGGTCGGCATACCACACCGGGTCCTCCGTCCGGCTGTTGTAACGTGCGGCTTGCGCGGGCGCTACCGGCGCCGCCGGCGCCGCCTCTTCCACAGAGCCGACGATGGAGATCAGGCCTCGCGCCCGCAACTCCTCGAGATCTTCGTTCGTCCACACTCGCCTGCTTTGCGGCCCCTGTGCGGGCTGTGCTTCTTCCGCCGCGCGTGCGGGAATCGCCGTAATCGTGAGAGCCAGCGCCATCATTAAGGGAATGGAATAGCGATGCATCGTGCCTCCTTTGCGGGGGAATGCCAGTGTACACCTCTATTCCGGTAGCTTCATCTCCGGTTTCTGGAGTCCGGTGGACTCCACCGGACTCCGAACACCGGACCTTGCGACGTTTGCCTGCGATCAGCGCGGCTTGACGTGATCTGGTAGAATACAAGGAGAAGATTGTGTCGGTAAGCGATCGCTGCATCCACATCGAGACCGAGTAAGCTTCTATGCAAGGATTGGAAATTCTACAAAACACAGAAGTGCTGCACGAGGCGCGCTGGTGGGAACCCATGCCCGGCGGCCGCGTGCACTGCTACCTCTGCCCGCGACATTGTCACATCGGACCCGGCCAGGCCGGCTTCTGCTTCATCCGTGTGAACCAAGGCGGGAAACTCTACAGTCTCGGCTACGCCTCGCCTGCGGCCTTGCAGATTGACCCCATCGAGAAGAAGCCGCTCAATCATTTCCTGCCCGGCACCAAGGTCTTTTCCCTGGGCACGGCGGGCTGCAACATGGGCTGCTCGTTCTGCCAGAACTGGGACATCTCCAAATCCAAGCACGATCAGGTGCACTCCACACACCTTCCGCCGCAAGATGTTCCGCTGATGGCCATGCAATACGGCTGCCCGTCCATTGCATTCACTTACAACGAGCCGACCATCTGGGGCGAGTACGTCGTGGACATCTGCCGCGCCGCCAAGCAGCACGGCCTGAACACCGTCATGGTCACCAACGGCTACATCACCCGCGAAGCCTTCCATGACATCTACGATCACGTGGATGCCGCCAACGTGGACCTCAAGGCCTTCAGCGAGGAGTTCTACGGCCGCATCACGCTGACGCATCTGAAGCCGGTGCTCGATACGCTGCAGTGGCTGAAGAACGAAACCAACGTCTGGTTTGAGATCACCAATCTCATGATCCCCACGCTCAATGACGATCCGCAGGAGACGCGCAAGCTGGCCGATTGGATTGTCGAGCACCTGGGGCCGGACGTGCCGCTGCACTTCACTGCGTTTCATCCCGACTTCAAGCTGCGCGACAAGCCGCGCACGCCTCCCGAAACGCTCCATCGCGCCCGCGCCATCGCGCGCGATGCCGGCCTGCACTACGTCTACGAGGGAAACATCTTGTCCGGCGGCGCCGATACCAACTGCCCGGCCTGCGGCGCGCTCCTGATTCACCGCTCCTGGCACGACGTACTCACCAATCGTCTCCGCAACGGCGCCTGTCCCGACTGCGGCCACCCCATTCCCGGCCGCTGGGAGCAGCCTCGGGTACCGGCCGCGCCCGGCGATCCTGCTGAGATCCAGACCGTCCAGGCAAAATACGGCGCATTGAATCTTTGAGTGCCTATTGTTCAGCGAGAGGGGAGCCGCCCTGTACCGCCCAGGTCGCTGCGCGGGTCGGGCCGCGGAAAACCGTTTCCATGCGCGCCCGACCGGCTAAAGCCGTTCGAGCAAAGCAGCGACCTCAACTGAAGCAGGCGGCGCTGCGCTGAAGAGCGCGTCGAAATCTATGTCCGGATAGCCCAGCCGCGTCACGGCCCGCGCCAGCCATCCACGGATTTCCCCCGATTCGGCCTCCGGCATTGCCGCCAGCGCGCGGTAAATGACCTCATAATCGGGTTCTACAAACGTGTGAGCTTTCAGACGCTGCAATACGTTCGCGCGAATCTGCGCATCGAGCGCAGACTGGCACAGCGCCGTGAGCAGCTTCCGCTCCAACTCAATCTGCTCTTTGCATGACGATCCTGTGGGCCGATCCATTTGCCTAGGGAGCCGGCTGCCGGACCCCGCTCTTGCTACCCAGGCGGAGCACGGCCTCGCGCGCCTGTGCGTTGCCGGGATCCGTTTCCAAGCCCGCGCGGTATCCGCTCAGCGCCTCGGCCAAGCGCCCCGTGCGTTCATCGAGCACGGCTAAGCCGAACCGGGCGCGGCTATCAAACGGATCGAGCGCTACGGCCCTGCCATAGGCTGCGCGCGCGCCTTCCAGATCGCCCTCCGACGCCAGCAGTCTGCCCAATTTCACTTGCGCTTCGGAATTGGGATCGGCCTGTGCGGAGAGCGCGAACTGCTCTTGCGCTTCCGCAGGCCGGCCGCGATCCAGCAGAAATTGGCCAAATTCATTGCGCGCACCGGCGCTCAGCGGCGCCAGCTCCACCGCCAGCCTGTATTCCCGTTCGGCATCCTGATCGCGGCCCATCTCCCAATATACTTTGGCTACATTCCTATGGGGAGACATGTACTTCGGCCGCTCGCCTATGGCTTGCTCGAAAAAGCTGATCGCTTCGTCGTAGCGTTTCTGCCGCGAGCGGAGCAGTCCCAGATTGTTGAGCGTCGAAGCGTGGGGTCGGCCGGGGCCGAGCGAAGCCAGCCACTCACGTTCCGCAGCGGCCAGATCGCCACGATCGAAATAGATGACACCCAGGTTGGTGCGAATGATTCGCGCGCCGGGTTGCTGTTCGAGCGTCTTGCTGTAGAGAACCTCGTCGGAGCGCCAATCGCGATTGCGCTCGACCGTGCGCACACCGTACAGCACTGCCACCACGGCCACCCCCACCGGTACGGCCTGGCGCAACACCTGGCGCCAACCCGGGCGCTCCGCCGTCACCGCAACGCGCCAGAGTTTCACTACGGCGCAGCCGAACAGCCAGCAGTAACCCACGGACGGCAAGTACAGATAGCGCTCGCCGAATACCCCCGCCGGCATCCATCGCGCGTTCAGCACCGGCGCCAGCGTCGCCCCCATCCACAGCAGCGCGAACGAGGCAGTGCGGTCCCGTCGCCACAGCCACAGGAACAGCAGCGCGCAGGCAAGCACGCCGGCCACTCCGGCCACCACCTGCGGTTCGCTCAGGCGCTGGCTCTCGTGAAAGACATAGAATGCCGAAAGCTGAAGCGGCCAGATGAGTTTCCACAAATATTGGCCTGCCAGGGCCAGCGCGCTCAGCAGAACCGCCGTCCAGCCCATATCCGGTCGTGAGACCGACGGCGCAAAGCCTCCCAGTCCGAACGCGCGGAAAGCGACGTACGCCGCTGCCAGCGCAAAATGCGGCGAATAGCGATACAGTTTCTCGCGCAGGGGCGTGGTGTTGTGTTCGGGGCGATAGAAGTGCTCATACGACGCCGCCAGAAAGGGCAGCACCAGGGCCTGCTCTTTTGACAGCAGCGCCAGCGCGTACGCCACTAGCGTGGCCGCAGTTGTCAGGCGAGACGCCGGGCGATCGCCCGCCCGCAGGTAGAGGAAAAACGTCAAAAGGAAAAACACGCTCAATTCAAGATCGGTAATGGCGGCGATCCAGGCCACCGACTCGGTGTGAATCGGATGCAGCGCAAAGAGCCCGGCCGACAGCAGAGCCAGCAGGCGGTCGCCGAAAAGCCGCCGGGTCACCGCGAAAACCAGCAGGACCACCGCGGCATGAAGTATGAGATTGAGCAGGTGAAAACCGAAGGGAATGGGCCCGTACAGCGAATAGCAGAACAAATACGCGAGTGTCATGAGCGGGCGATAGTAGTTCGAGAGCCCCTGCGCGCCCTGGAACGTCCACACCGTGCTGCCGAAAATATTCCCCACATACTGAAAGCTGTGCACGTAGGGATTTTCGAGCACCTGCTGGCGATCGTCGTACACAAAGCCGCCGCTCAGGGCGTTCAGGTACGGCAGGAAGGCCAGCAACAACAACGCTAAAACAGCCCAGGCGTCCGCATTCGCGGGCGGGGCCGCGGGTCGTGGCCTCGAGCGCATGAGGACATCGTACTGGAGGTGCGTCCCGCAATCCATGCCGGCCGCGGATTGGCGTGACGCACATCCCAATAGGCACGCCGCTCTTGCTGGCGCGTGCTGCCCGTTGCCCGCGGACAATGTCCGGTGGGCGCGGGGACGCGCGCTCCACACCGATTATCTGTTGGTCACCCACTGCTACGTTGGCCGAGTGCCGGGCGGAGCGGGTTGTTATGATCGGAACCCAGGATGCCGGTTCTTACCGCAGAGGTTGGCGTGACCTCGGGTTCGCCTCCAGCGATCAAGCCTTCCTTCATTTCCGCATTCGGATCGCGTTTGAGCGCTCTCATCGGCCCCGAAGTTCCCTGGAACCGCACCACGCTCCTGGCGCTGGCGGCACTCGTAATCTTGTGGGCCGCGCGGATGTACGGCACCTGGGCCACCTGGGGCCACATGACGATTGACTGTGGCCGCGAACTGTACGTAGCCACCGCGCTGGCCGAAGGCAAGACGCTCTACCGTGACGTCTGGTATCCCTACAATCCGCTCGCGCCCTATGTGAACAGCCTCTTGTTCCAATGGTTCGGAGCCAGCCTGCACGTCTTTTATTGGGCCGGCTCGCTGTCCGCGCTGGGCTGTGCGGCCTTCCTGTATTTGGCGGGGATGCGGTTGGGGTCGTGGGTGGCGGGTTGGACGGCGGCCGCAGTGGTCCTGATTCAGTCCTTTCACGCGTTCATCTTCTCGTTTCCGCTGCCGTACAGCTTCGCCGCTGTGTACGGCTGCCTGACGTCCTGCGCATTTCTGTGGCTGGCCATCCGCGCCGCGACTTCGCCTAGTTGGATTTCGATGTTCGCCGCGGGCAGCGCTGCGGCAATCGCCATGCTGCTCAAGCTGGAGTACGGGCTGGCCTGCTATGCCGTGTTGGTGCTGCTGCTGGCGCTGCGCAGCTTGCGTCAGGGATCGTGGAAGCTGCTTCCCAAGGATCTGCTGGCGGTTCTACCCGGGGCCGCTGCCTGCGGCGCGGTTGTCGCGTGGATGGTATCCCTGGCCGGAGCTGACTTTATCACCCAGGAAAACTTGCAGCACTGGCCTACGTCCCACTTTATGAGGACCTACGGCCAGGTATGGCTGGAGTTCACCGGAATGTCCATCAGCGCTGCTGCCTTCCTGGGTGCGGCCCTGCGCACGGCGCTGGTCGCAGCCGTCGCGTTGCTGTTCTACCGGTTTCTTCGCCGGATTACTTCCGACAAAAGCGAGCCGTTTCTGATGGTGGGGCTGGGAATCGGGGCGCTGGCGCTCCTGGCTAGTTTCCTTCCCTGGCAAGGTGAATCGATCTTCCGCATCGTGTTTTTTCCCCAGGACATGGTGCTGTACGTATGTTTGGCCGCGCTATTGGTGGCCGCGTACCTGTGGCGGCAGCCGGCCTCGGACCACACTGCCAAGCTGGCGGTGCTTCTGGCGTTTGCCGGCGTGTTGGGCTTTCGGGTGCTTCTCGGAATGACCCCGTCCGGCTACCCCGTCTACTACAATGGCCCTGCGATTCTCGCCTTTTTCCTGCTCGTGCGCGCCCTGATTCCCGCGTCCCGTTCACGGCGTTTCGCTTTTCAGGCGGAGGGGCTGCTGTGTTTCGGCTGCTTGACGGCCGTCGTGCTCCACGCCGCTTGGATACGTCCTCCTGCGCGTGAATGGGTGCTATGGAAGACGGAACGAGGGGAGATTCGCGTTCCGCCCCCATTCGCCGCGAATTACCAGGCGGCCATCAACTTCATCGAAGAGAAGGCCTCCCAGGGCCAGACCGTGCTTTCTCTTCCGGAGGACGCCAGCCTCTATTTCTTGTCGAATACTCACAGCCCCGCACGCCTGTTTGTTTTTACTCCGGGGGTGTTGGTGCCCGGAAAAATGACCGAAGAACTGATCCAGGAAATGGAGCGCGCCCCTGCCCGCTATCTTCTCTGGTCCAATCGGTCCTTCGAGGAGTACGGCGTGCCGATCTGGGGCACCGATGTTGACCGCGCTTTCGGAGACTACCTGCGAGCCCACTATCGGCCGCTGGGCACCGTGGCGCCAGTCCGGGACCCAACGGTATGGAATGCGGTGGTGTGGGAACGCAAGCCTGAGAGTGAATTGCCGGTGATCAGCAGCGGGCTGAAATAGCCGCCCCGGTTCTTCCTTGACCGGGGGCGATGCTGGATTAGCGCGGTGCCTTCTGATAGTGTAACAGCAGAGAACACGATGAAGTACCTTCCACGTATTTTGGCCGCGCTCTTGATCCTGGGATTCGGCGCCACCCTGCTGACCATGCAGCGCGGCCGGTTCCAACGCGAGCGCTTCCAGGACGACGAAGAACTGCTCCCGAGCAGCGAAAAAGGCGAATATGCGTTTGCGCGGCTGCGCTACGACGGGTACGACGGGCCCGGCGCCTGCTTCGGCTACTCCAAGTGGACCACGGACTATCCCAAAGCGGACCGCCAATTCATGCAGGGTGTTCGCCGTCTCACGCGGCTCGACAACCGCATGATCGAGCACGTCGTCGATCCCAATTCCGACGACATCTTCGACTCGCCCTGGCTCTTCGCCACCGAGCCGGGCAGTTGGACTTTCACCGATGAGCAGGCCCGGCGCATGCGCGACTACTTCCTCAAGGGCGGCTTCCTGATGGTGGACGATTTCCACGGCACTTGCGAGTGGCGTGTCTTCATGCTGGCCATCCGCAAGCTGTTTCCCGACCGCCCAGTGGAAGATCTGGCCGACCAGGACGAGATCTATCACCTGCTCTACGATATCAACGAGCGTTTCCAGATCTCCCAGATCGGCGTGTGGAGATCCGGCCGCATGTACGAAAAAGACGGCGTGATCGCACAGTGGCGCGCCCTCCGCGACGATCACGGCCGGATCATGATCGCCATCGGCCATAACATGGATCTGTTCGACGCCTTGGAATGGGCCGACAGTCCCCAGTACGCCGAGCGCTTTTCGAGTCTGGCCTACCGCGTGGCCATCAACTACGTCATGTACGCCATGACGCACTGACGGTGCGCCGCGCCCCGGGCTTCGCATCCCCCCATGGCCCCCATCGCACTGAGTCGAGATCCTGCCGGTCTGCCGGATCCTAGATGAATTCGGAAACGCAAGCCTTCGTCAGCATTTTGATCGCCGCCCTGGGCGGATTTGCCGTCGGCCTGGAGCGCCAGTGGTCCGGACACGCTACCGGTCCGCAGGCCCGGTTCGCCGGGGCGCGCACCTTCACCCTGCTGGGGATGCTGGCGGGCATCGCGGGCTGGATGTGGACACAGCAATGGCAGGTGCTCGCTGCGGTGCTTCTCCTCGGCGCCGTGGGTTTGATCGTCGCGGCGTACCTCGCGGCGTCGCGTCAGAACGTGGACAGCACCACCGAAGCGGCCGCTCTGGTGGTGCTGGCCGCAGGCCTGCTCGCGGGAACACGTCACTGGGCGCTGACCGGTGGCGTCATCGCGGTCACCACCCTGCTCTTGGTCGAGAAGTCGCGCCTGCATGCCCTGGCCGAACGGCTCGATGACACCAGCCTCCGTGCCGCCGTGCGCTTTGCAGTCATGGCCGTCGTGATACTCCCCCTCCTCCCCGAAGGTCCCTACGGCCCTTGGGGCGGAATTCGTCCGCGGGCTCTGTGGGTTTTTGTCCTGCTGTTCTCCGGCTTGAGTTTCGCGGGTTATCTCGCGCGGCGCGCTGTGGGAGGCGCGCTCGGTTATTCCGTGACCGGACTGCTGGGCGGGCTGGTTTCTTCCACCAACGTGAGCATCATTTTTTCCCGCATGAGCCGCAAGGAAGAGAGCTTCAGAGTCTCGCTTGCCGCGGGCGTGGTCGGGGCCTCGACGGTTCTGTTCTTGCGCGTGCTGCTGGCCACCGCAATTCTCAATCCGCTCCTGGCCCGAACCGTGCTTCCCTATTTTGTGGCCCCCTTCGTGCTCGGCTCGCTGGCCACCGCGGCCGGGATCGGTCGCGGGAAACACCCCGCTGCCGTGCCCCAGGCGCTCGCCAACCCGTTGCAATTTTGGGCCTCGGCGCAGATGGCGCTGATCTTCCAGGCCGTCTTTTATGCCGTTTATTGGTTGCAGCGGTCGTCCGGCGGCCGTGGCATCCTGACCTTCGGCGCGCTGCTCGGATTGACCGATCTGGACGCGCTCACGGTGTCTATGGCTCGTGGCGCCTCCGCCGTCGCCCCCGAATTGGCGGCGCAGGCCCTGGCGGTCGGCATTCTCTCGAACACTGCGGTCAAAGCCGTCATTGCACTGACCGTGGGCACCGGCCGGTATCGCTGGCTGGCCCTGGGAGGATTGGCCTTGATCGAAATCGCCTTGGGAGCCTCTGTGCTTCTTCTCCGCTAGCCACCCAAGCGATGACGGACCGCTGGTCGGGACGCGGCTGGGAAAACAACTATGGAGATTCGCGGCTGGGAAGAGCGCTATCGCTCTCGTGAGCACCCTGCGGAAGATTTCGCTACTGCGCCCGTGCCCCTGGTGGCCGAAACGGCAAAGCGTTTGCCGCCCGGCCGGGCGCTCGATTTGGCCTGCGGCACCGGCCGCAACGCGCTCTGGCTCGCCCAGCGTGGCTGGTCGGTGACGGCGGTGGACGGCGCTACCACGGCCATCAAAATCCTGCGTCGCCGCGCCAGCCTTGGCGGCCTGGCCGTGGACGCCAGGGTAGCCGACCTCGAACGAGGGGAATACAAGATCGAGCCCTCGGCCTGGGACCTCATCTGCATCTCTTACTACCTGCAGCGCGATCTGTTTGAATCCGCCAAGCAGGGTTTGGCGCCTGGCGGCGTCTTGATCGCCATCGTACACATCGCCGCTCCGGGCGAGCGGCCCACCCATCATCGCCTCGGCCCCGGTGAACTCGCGGGGTACTTCCGCGAGTGGGAGATTCTCCATCGCTACGAGGGCCCGCCCAACGATCCCGCGCACCAGCGCCCGGTCGCTGAGATTGTGGCCCGCCGGCCCGCCAACCGGTCCGCATGACGTGGAATTTGTCCGCCCACTGCGGCGCAGGTCTATCTCACCGGTGCGAGTTCGGGCTTGGCGCCTTCCGGCAGCGGGTACCTGTCCACATTCAATGCCATGGAGACGAGCTGGTAGTAGCCCATCACGCCGATCAAATCCACCACGCCGCGCTCGCCAAACCTTTCCACCGCCGCGCGGAATGCGGCGTCGCTTACCTGCTTGGTCTCCAGCAGCTCGCGGCAGAAATTGTAAACGGCTTCCTCGTCCGGCGGCATGGACGCCGGCCGCCTGCCGGCAGCCACCGCGTCAATAATCGCGGCACTTAGGCCGGCAGCCAGTGCGGTTCGGTGGTGGCTATACCAGGGATATTGCGAGTTCCAGAATCGCACGGTTATGAGAATGGCCAGCTCGTTGAGCTTCTGCGAAAGAGAGGAGTGGAAGCGGATATGAGCGCCATACTTCTGCGCCAGATCACCCATTTCCGGGCTGCGCAGTAAGACGTTGTAGGGTCCGTTCATCGAGCCGCGCTCGCCGCCGAGCACGTTCTGGGTCATCAGTTTTTGGGCGGGAGTCATCTGCTGCCAGGTAAGCGGCCTGAAACGGTCGCCGCGCAACTGAAATTCCGGAGCCGTTTGCGCCAGTGCGGTAGCCGCGGCCAAGGCCAGAGCGGATGCCAAGGCAAGCTTGAGGTTCATAATCGTCCGCCTTTCATTGCCGATGAACTTGTGACAGTAGCATTTTCTCAGGTGTGGTTCTAGTCTATCGGGACGCAAGGAAGAAGCAGAGACGAAATGTGGCCTGAGTCGTCTCCCCCAGCCCCCACATCGCGTTGCAATTTGATTCGCGGCATTGAAACGGCTGCAACTCAGCCGGGGTCCGTGTTAGTGTAGCGGCCGGAATCAGGACCGGTGAACCCATGCCTCGCCGCGAACAGCGGACAATCAAACATGGAGGTCGAGAGGTATGAAGCGCAATCTCTATATCGGTACAGGCGTTGTCGCGCTACTGGTCGCCATCGGAGCTAGGTCCCTGGTGCTCGAAAGAAGGGCTGCCGTGAACGCCGCCGGAGTCCAGGCCCCGCAATTTGAAGTGGATCTCATGTGGCCCAAACCATTGCCCAACCATTGGCTCCTGGGAATGACCATCGGCGTGTCCGTGGATGCCCAGGACCATGTCTGGATCGTTCATCGCCCCGGCTCGCTCGAGCGAATGGAAACGTACGCCCAGCAAGACCCCGTCGCCGGTGATTGCTGCGTGGCCGCCCCGCCCGTTCTCGAATTTGATGCGGCCGGCAACCTGGTCGGCCACTGGGGCGGCCCCGGCGCGGGCTACGACTGGCCCGCCTCGCTGCACGGAATCACCGTTGATCACCAGGGCAACGTGTGGATTGGCGGCAACGGTAACGGCGCCGGCGGGTCCGCGCCCCTGCCTGCCACCACCGATCCTGAAGGTCATGTCGGTCCCGGCGCCTACCACGACAGCATGGTGCTGAAGTTCGCCCGGGACGGGAAGTTCCTGATGCAGATCGGAAAGGCCGGACAGAGCAAAGGCAGCAACGACGTCGAGAATGTCAGAGGACCGGCCAAACTATGGGTCGATCCCAAGACCAATGAACTGTACGTCGCCGACGGCTACGGCAACAAGCGCGTAATCGTCTTCGACGCGGACACCGGCAAGTACAAGCGGCACTGGGGCGCTTACGGTCACAAGCCCGACGACACCAACCCCGGCCCGTACAATCCCGATGCGCCCCTCAACCAGCAGTTCCGCAGCCCGGTGCACTGCGCCGTGCTCTCAAACGATAACCTGCTCTACGTTTGCGACCGCGTGAATAACCGCATCCAGGTCTTCCGGCCCGACGGAACCTACCTCAAGGAAAAGCTCTTCTATCCGCGAACCCGCGGCGACGGCGCCATATGGGACCTGGCCTTCTCCAAAGATCCGCAGCAGAAATATCTCTACGCCAGCGATGGAACCAACGAAAAGGTTCATATCTTGGAACGTGAGTCTCTCGAAGTCTTGACCAGCTTCGGCGACGGCGGACGCCAGCCTGGCCAGTTCTACGCCGTGCATAGCATCGCCACCGATTCCAAAGGAAACATTTTCACCACCGAGACCTACCGTGGCCAGCGCGTCCAGAAGTTCATTTACAAAGGCCTGGGGCCCGTCACCACGCTGGACCAAGGCGTCCTGTGGCCGAAAACGGACAAATGAGCGGCGCGTTTTGCAGTATCACTGAGTTGCTGAAGTCACAATTCCGATAGAGGTGAGCGCCATGCCAAAGTCGATGCTGAGCATTCTCGCACTTTCATTCGCACTGTCCGTCCCCACCGCGTCCCTGGCGCAGGCTCAGACCCCGGCCGCCCGATTGCCCAGCGGGACGGCCACCTATGTGACCAGCGCCGAAGTTCAAGCTACTGTGCAAAAAACACCCTCCCTGGCGGTCAGCGACCAGGCCATCCGCATCGTCAGCATCAACGGCGAGTACAACGTCGCCGTGGGCGTCGTGCACAGGGCCAAGACAGTCGGTCAGCCCACGCCCAACGGCATCGAGCACAGCCAGATCACCGAGATCTACCACGTCATCGAAGGCAGCGGCACACTCGTAACCGGAGGAACGCTGGAAAATCCGAGGCCGGCCTTGCCCGACAGCCCCACCGTCGCACTCCTCAACGGCCCCAGCACCAACGGCGGCGCGATCCAGAATGGTGTGAGCCGCAGGATTGGACCGGGCGACATCGTCATCATCCCGCCCAACACGCCCCATTGGTTCAGCGAAGTGGCCTCGGACCAGATTGTGTACCTTATCTTGCGGGTCGATCCCCACAAGGTATTGCCCGCCGGATACATGCCCAGCAACTGACCCCTGGGAACGCCATTCTCCCGAATGGCGTCATTCATGGTCGTTCGCACAGCGGGCGGCTAGTTGCCAGAGCCTCGCTGGTTTGTGAACATGGAGAAGGAAAGAATTGCCGCGGGAGGACTTGCGCCGGCCCTAACCCGCGGCGCTTGCCCGCTTCCACTTGATATTGCAGCCCATGCTCGGCTTCTGCTCCGAAGACACCGCGCGTCCTTCCAGAACTGCATCCAGAGCCGCGCTCAAGTCTGCGCCCGTAATCGGCCGCTCGTTCCCTGGTCGGCTGTCATCATATTGCCCCCGATACACCAGCAGCCGGTTCCGGTCGAATAGGAAAAAGTCGGGCGTGCAAGCGGCCTGATAAGCCTTCGCCACTTGTTGGCTCTCGTCGTACAGATACGGAAACGTATAGCCCGCCAGCTTGATCTCTTCGGCCATCTTCTCCGGACTGTCGTCCGGATAGCTCTCGGCGTCGTTGGCGTTGATCGCCACAACCGCCACGCCGCGCGCTTGATACTTCTTGGCCAGTTCCGCGAATGACGGCCGAATATGCTTTACATAAGGACAGTGGTTGCAGATGAACGCAACCAGGAGCGCCGGCGCGGTGTCGAAATCCTTCGACGAAATCCACTTCCCACTGGGGTCCGGCAGGCGAAAAGCCGGCGCCTTGGTCCCCAGCGGCAGCATCGCGGACATAGTCTGAACCATAAGTTCATAAATCCTATCACGGACCAATCAGCCGCGTGCAAATTCCCCAGCCTGCTCGGGGCCGCCTGCGCGGAGACTTCGGCATGTCCGAACACCCGCGATCAAATGGACACGATTGACGACTGCGCTGCTGGCGAGTAGGATTTTCGGCGATGAAGCGTTTTTCAACGGGAAGGTAACACGCGCGCCTGACTGCGGTGCGCGCCGATGTCCTGATCAATTGCTCGTGGATACGCGGGAAGTGGTGCCGGGGGGCAGAGTTGAACTGCCTACGCCGGCCTTTTCAGGGCCGCGCTCTACCGGTGAGCTACCCCGGCACCGGGAAAGACCACAAATTGTAGCGGGGAAGCGGTGCGATGTCGAGGCAGACCAAGCGGCACACGCCGAAGCGCCGCCTATTTCAGTGACTCGTCGAATTCGCGCATCCAATCCTTTTTCTTCAGCAGTTCGCGCGGCTTGGTGCCGTCGGGCGGCCCGACGATGCCATCCTTTTCCATGATGTCGATCAATCGTGCGGCGCGCCCGTAGCCGATGCGCAGCCGCCGCTGCAGCGTGGAAGTCGAGGCCCGGCCCATTTCACAGACCACGCGCACCGCTTCCTGATACATGGCGTCGTCAATCTGTTCGTCCGCGACCGCCCCGGGCTCTGCGTTGTTGCTCTCTTCCTTGGGTGCTTCCAAGAGTTGCTGGTTGTAAACCGCCTTGGCCTGCGAGCGCCAGAAGTCGCAGACCGCCACGATCTCCTCTTCGCTCACCAGCGGCCCGTGAATGCGGTGCAAACGGGACGAGCCCGCCGGCAGGTACAGCATATCGCCGCGGCCCAGCAACGATTCCGAGCCGTTGGCATCCAGAATGGTGCGTGAATCCACTTTGCTGGCCACGCGGAAGGAGATGCGCGCGGGAAAGTTGGCCTTGATCAGTCCCGTGATGACGTCCACCGACGGCCGCTGCGTGGCCAGAATGAGGTGAATGCCGACGGCGCGCGCCATCTGCGCCAGGCGCGTGATGGCTTCTTCCACGTTGTTGGTGTCCACCATCATCAGGTCCGCCAGCTCGTCAATCACAATGACGATATACGGCAGCGGGCGATGCTCTTCCTCTGCCACGTTCTCAAAGAGCGAAAGCGATTGCCCCCGCGTGAAGGTGCGGTTGTACTGATCAATATTGCGCACGCCGCGCTGCGCCAGGAGCTTCAGCCGCCGCTCCATCTCGCGCGTGGCGTTGCGCAAAACGTTCGAGGCCACCTTGGGGTCAGTCACCACCGGAGCCAGCAGGTGCGGTATATCCTCGTACAGGCCCAGCTCCAGGCGTTTGGGGTCCACCAGTACCAGCTTCAGCTCGTCGGGCGTAGCCTTGTAAAGCATGGAGATGATCAGGGAGTTCAGAAAGACGCTCTTGCCCGTACCGGTGGCCCCGGCGATCAGCAAGTGGGGCATCTGGGAAAGATCGGAGACGCGCAGGCGGCCGATCAAGTCCTTACCGAACGCCAGCGTCATCTTGGACGAAGAATTTCCGAACTCCGCCGACTCGATGGCCTCGCGCAGCACGATCGTTTGCCGGTTGTGATTGGGGACCTCGATGCCGATGGTGGATTTCCCCGGGATGCGCTCGATCAAAATGGACTCGGCGCGCAACGCCAGGCACAAGTCCTCGGCCAGCGCGGTAATGCGGCTGTACTTGATTCCCGCCTCCGGCTTGAATTCGTAGGTGGTCACCACCGGGCCGGGGTTGATCTGGGTCACGTGACCGCCGACGTCAAACTCGCGGCACTTCTGTTCGATCGAGCGCGCGCACTCCTTGAGTTCGTCTTCCTGGATCCGTTCGCCGCGCGCCGCCAAATGCAGCAGCCCCGTGGAAGGCAAGCGGAAGCTGGCCACTCCGCGCGCGATCTTCGGTTCCGCGCTGGCCTTCTTGCGCTCTGTTGCCGCGCCGGGCCCCTGCGAGGCAATGAGCACAGGCTCGAAGGCCTGTTGATCGCTCTCGCCGCCGGCCTCCTCAGACTCCCCCTCATCCAGGGCAGCCTTGCGCGACCCCATCGCTGCAATCGTTTGCGCCGGGACCGGCTGGCGTCCCATCACTTTTGTGGTTTCCACCTGGCGGCGCATCCGCTCTTGCTGCCGGGCCTCGCGCCAGGCCGACCAGCGGGCCCGCATGCGCGCTACCGGTTGCAGCTTGTCAATCGGTGCGCGCAATACGGCATGCGCCCCGGTAAACGTAAACGGCGTGGCCAAAAATAGACCGGCCAGAAACACGGTCAGCGTCACCAGGTGGGCGCCCAGCGAGTTGAACGCCGCGCGCAGGCCGGCGGCCAAAATCGTTCCCAGCAGCCCTCCCGCGGGAAGTGCGCCGCGCACCTGCGGCACGCTCCACAACGAAAGCAGGGCCGGCAGCGAAAAAACCAGCATCGCGTAACCGATCAATTTGGCCAGCGGGGAATCGAACGGCTTGCTGCGAAACCACCGCAGCGCCAAAGCCAAAATTCCCATGGGCAGCAAAAATGCCGCGTAGCCCAAGCCTTGAAATAGCAGGTCAGCCCCGTAAGCCCCCACCGGGCCGATCCAGTTCAGCGCCGGAAGCTCTTGCGGTGGGCGCGCCGCGACGTTCAAAGAAGCGTCGCGCGGGCTATAGGAAAGCAACGCCAAGGCCGCCAGCACGGCCAAGGTCAGGCCGAGAAATCCGGCCAATTCGTTGACGCGGTGATTTTCAGTCGGGGTCAGTAAGCGCACATCAATCTCCTGATTCTGGGGAAGGACAACTCGCAACCTCACACGACGCGCGGGCGCTGGCGCGCGTTATCCCGCCTTGCGGGATGCCTGCGACGCGACGACTATAGCAACAGCTCTGCCTTAAAGAATACCACCTTTCCGGGTGTGTCCTGAAAGTAACGGGCGGCTCAGCTTCTCAGCGCCCAGGCCCAGATCAATACCACCACGCCTGCGATGATGCGGTACACCGCGAATGGCGCGAACCCGCGCCGCCTCACCCAGGCCATGAACCAGGCTACCGCGCCATAAGCCGCAAGGAAGGAAACCACGAAACCGATGGCCAATACGATCCATCCGTGTGCGTCCACCTGCGATACCCCGATGGGATTTTCACCTTCGCCCAGCAGTGATTTCAGCAGATCGTAGCCCGTGGCTGCGGCCATGGTCGGCATCGAAAGAAAAAACGAAAACTCCAGCGCCGAGGCGCGCGACATCCCCACCAACTGACCGCCCGTGATGGTAGCCATCGAGCGGGATGTTCCTGGAAACACGCCGGACAGGAGCTGGCACGCGCCGATCCAGATCGCTTGGCCCAGGCTCATGGACTCCATGTGCCAGGTCTGGATCCGGCTCCCCGCGGCGCCTTCCCCGGCCGCTTCCGAAGCGGCGTTCCGCGCGTCCACCGCCCACATCACGAATCCTCCGATCAGCAGGGAAGCGCCCATGATGTAGAGGCTCTCGAGATTTTCGCCGATGACCTTGGTGAGCAAATACCCTGGAATCCCGGTGACCACAAAGGCCACGATCGTCAGGCTCAGGGGATGAGTCCAGGCCGTGCGATCCCCGCGTTCTCCCCGCGGAAAGTTGGAAAACAACTGGGCGATGCGCTCACGAAAATAGATAGGCAGGCAAAGGACGGCGCCCAGTTGAATCACGATCGTGTACATCTTCCAGTAACCGCTGGTGAGGCTGATATCCAGCAGCGCCTGGGCAATGCGCAGATGTGCGGTCGAGCTGATGGGCAAAAACTCTGTCAGGCCCTCGATGATTCCCAACAGAACAGAGACCAGGTAGTCGTTCAATGTTCCTCTCGGATGTCTTAGCAGGTTGCTGAACTGCACTCATCGGCTGTCATTCCGAGACCGCCGCCTGCCATGAGCGGAGCCGAAGGGCGGCGGACGACGAGGAATCTGCTTCCCGTCAAATCCACAAGAGCATTAGATACTCGCCCGAATGAGTTTCCCGGCACTTTCCTAGGCCGGCTGCTCCGGCCCCGAAGCCGCCAGAGTCTTGCGCATCTTCCAGGCATCGAAGCGGCCCAAATAGTAGCCGCGGAGCATACCGGTCTTACGATATCCGTGGTGTTCCCAAAAGGCAACGGCGGCCGCGTTGGAGGTTGCCGTTTCAAGCTCTACGCGCCGTACGCCGCGCGCCGCCAGACGCCGCTCGATGGCCCGCAACAACGCCGTGCCGACGCCAGCGCGACGGTGCGGCTCAAGCACGTCAATGGTAATGATGTGGGCCTCCGCCCCTTCGGCGTCGGCCACGATGAAGCCGGCGACAGCGGATTCGGCCCGCTCGCCCGTTCGCGCCACCAGGCAATCGGCGCCCGCCATCTCCAGGAACTGTCGCAGCATGCTCCGGGAATAGGCGATCCCGCGCGGGTAGCAGGCCCGGTCAATCGAATACAGCGTCTCAAAATCCGCGGGATCGTAGTGGTGCAGCGTGAGTGCCATCAGCGACAGTGGAAAAGGAGGGGCCATCGCGTGAGGCGGGAACCTGAACGGCTCAGACCTCCAGGATCACCGGCAAAATCAACGGCCGCTTCGAGGTCTGCTTGTTGAGGTAGCGTTTCAGGTCCACGCGTATCTTTTCCTTGATGACGCCCCAGTCGGTTTTTTCCTCCGCGTTGGACTGCTCGATGGTGCGCAAAATCACCGCGCGGGCGCCGTCCAGCACCTCAGAGCCGTCCTCGGACGGCAAGAAGCCCCGGGTGACCATCTCCGGCCGCGACTCCATTCGGCCGGTGTGCTTGTCTATGGCGATGATGGGCACGACGATGCCGTCCTCGGAGAGATGCTTGCGGTCGCGGATGACCACCTCTTCAATCTCTTCCAGGGAGCCCGAGTCCACGCACACCCGTCCGGCGGGCACCGAATCGCGGCGAAAGGCGCCCTCCTCCGTGAATTCAACGGCCTGGCCGTCTTCCAGCAGAAGGACTTCGCCCGAGACCGAGCCGACTTGATGCGCCAGCGCCGCGTGGCGGAACAGTTGGCGGAATTCGCCGTGCAGCGGTACGAAGTAGCGCGGGCGCACTAGATTCAACATCAACTTCTGTTCTTCCTGGCTGGCGTGTCCGGAAACGTGCAGCAGCCCGTCGGCGTTGTCGTAATAGACCAGCGCGCGGCGCCGGAACATGTGGTCCAGCATGCGAAAAATCGATTTCTCATTGCCGGGAATGATCCGCGCGGAAAGAATGACCGTGTCCTCCGGCTCCACGCTGAGCAGCCGGTGATTGTCCACGGCTATGCGCGACAGCGAGGACATCGGCTCGGCTTGGCTGCCGCTCACCAGCACCACCATCCTTTTCGGATCAAAGGACTTCAAGTCCTGCGGGCGGATGACCATGCCGTCGGGGATGCGCAGCCGGCCCATGCCGTGGGCGATCTCCACGTTGTCCACCATGCTGCGGCCGACGAAGCCGATCTTGCGGCCCACCAGCGCGGCAATGTCCACCACCTGCTGGATGCGTTGGATGGAACTGGCGAAGCAGGAGATCAGCACCTTTCGCGGCGCCGCGCGGCACAGTTCCTCCAGGCGGGTCCATACGGCGCGCTCCGAAGGCGTATAGCCGGGCCGCTCCACATTGGTGCTGTCGCTGAAAAGCGCCAGCACGCCTTCCTGCCCGTAGCGCGCGAAGCTGTGCAGATCAAATGGCTGCCCGTCAATCGGAGTGGGATCCATCTTGTAATCGCCGGTGTGAATGACTACGCCGGCAGGCGTGCGGATAGCCAGCGCCACGCAATCAATGGTGCTGTGCGTGACGTAGATGTATTCCACTTCAAAGCAGCCGATCTCCGTGCGGCGTCCAGCCGCCACCTCTCGCAGATCGGTCGTATCCAGCAGGCCGTGTTCCTGCAAACGTTTGCGCACCAGCGCCAGCGTGAAAGCGGTTCCGAAGATAGGAACGTTGAGATCGCGCAAAATGTACGGCAGCGCACCGATGTGGTCTTCGTGGCCGTGCGTGAGCACGATGGCCCGCACGCGCTCGCGATTCTGTTTCAGATACGTGATGTCCGGGATGACGATGTCCACGCCGAGGAGTTCTGCCTCGGGAAACATCATTCCCGCGTCAATCACCAGGATGTCGTCGCCGCTGCGCAGGGCCAGCATGTTCATGCCGAACTCGCCCAGCCCGCCCAGCGGAATGGCCCACAGCGAAGGTTTGCGCAAGCTTCCGGCTCCTTTGGCCGGCCTCATCCTATCACACGCCGCCCGACCCGCCTTCCAGCGCCGCTAGTGCGAGCGGGGCGTAGGGCCTGACGGCTCAGGAGCTTGGCCGGCCGGCAAATAGGCGGGCAACGGCCACTAAAACTACGGCGCCGACGGTGGCCGCGGCCAGACTATAAATAAAGCCGCCACCCCAGATGCCGAGTCTGGAAAAAATCCAGCCGCCCAGAACGGAGCCAATGAGGCCCAGGATCACATTGGCAACACAACCGAACCCGGCGCCCCTGCTCAGCTTGCCTGCAAGCCAGCCCGCCAGCAGGCCGATGAAGATCCAGCCAAGCAAAGAATGGCTGATCGCGACTCCAAAGAATTGAATCATGAGAAACTGCCGGACTCGCAGAACAGGTCAGTCGTCTTCGCCGATCAGGATGGCGGCGCCCAGCACGGTCGACCACAGGCCGCGCTTGTCGCCCACGGCGGATTGCGTGATGTTCATGGTGCGGACAATCTTGTTGGAGATGCGATAGACTTCTTTTTTCTCGTCCCAGGAAAGATCGGGATCGAATTCCACGTTCAGTGTGGTGGCCAGCATCTCCGCCGCCAGTTCCTCGGCGTATTCTCCGGCCACCTCCTCCGTCTCTCCAAATGAATGGTGCTCGGAAAGATAGCCGTACATGGATTTGTCGGCGGGCAGCGCCAGTCCGATGCTGGCCGCGATCAGCCGGTGCGCCTCGCGAGTGGAATTCTCGCTGATGACGGTAAACGCCACCTGGCCGGGACGCATGTGTTTCAGGCCCTCGCTGCGCGAGATGAGCTGGCAATTCGGAGGAAAAATCGAAGAGACGCGCACGATGTTGCACGCCGCAATACCCGCGTTGCGCAAGGCCAATTCAAAGCTGGAAAGCCGCTCGCGATGTTTGCCGACGCCCTTGGTGAGGAAAATCCGCTTCGCAACGAACGCCATGGAAGATGCCGGACGGCGGTGCCTCCTGCTTCAACTACGGGTGTGGGCTGTACTTGCAGCCCGCCCTGAAAAGCGGACGCGAACAAAATCTTTTGCGACCGGCGAAAAGTAGCAAGAAGGACGAAGACTGTCAATGACTTTCCCTGACGGACCCGCAATCCGGCGCGCCGCTGCATCCGGGGCGGCTCGCATTTTGCTACGACGACCGGCTCAAGGCCAGAAATCGGCTCAGAAGGCTGCTGAGGCCTTTCAGTTCGGTGAGGTCGGTCGTAGTAAAGTCCGGGCCGGCGTCGATCGGGGAGATGCCCTTGCGGCAGACTTGCACCACGCCAATCACCCGGTTGTCGTGCAGAATCGGCACGCTCATCATTTTTTGTATGGCTTCGTCGTAGCGGCGCCCCAGCGGTACGCCCTCGAACACGCTGGCGTGGCGAAAAGAGGGAAAGTTATTGACGATATCTGAGCGGCGCTCGCGCGCGGTTCGCGCCGCCAAAGCCGCATTACTGGTTAAGGGGATCGAGCCTACCGCGCGAAGTTTTTCCGGAAGCACGAAGCGAAGCAGCTTGCCCGGCGGCAAAACCTCCAGAACTGCAACCTCATCGGATTTTAGGCGGAAGACGGCGGCAATGGCCGTGGCCACGCGCTCCAGCGACTCCGGAAGAAGCGGCTCGGCTTGCTTCTCGAGCTGTTCCAGAAGTCGTTCCAATTCGTTTGCAGTTCGTGTGGGCAACTACAATCCCCCCGATGGCCTGAGTAGGGGCTCATTATAGCCAAGACCGGCTGGACGAAGAGTGCGATGGCAACTTAGTGTGTCGGATGTGCTCCCCCCAGCGCACTCTGAGGACATCGCCGAGGACTCTTGCAATGGTCGCGAGGAATTACTACACTCCGAATCCGGCGCTCGAACGCGGAGCTGATTTTGTGCGCGCCGAAAAATCAACTGGGAGAAAAACCGATGGCCAGAGCAAAACGCGCGTGGTGGTTGGCGGTGTTGCTGGCGGCGTGGCCCGCGGCTGCGCAGGCCCAGAACACGAACCGGCAGCCCGGCCTGTATTGGACGCTGGAAACTGACTTGGGCAACATCGCCTGCAAACTTTACGAAAAAGAGGCGCCCAACACCGTGCGCACCATGGTCGGTCTGGCTCTCGGCAAAATTTCCTACCAAGACCCCACCACCGGCGCCACCATGAAGAAAAGATTTTTCGACGGACTCACGTTTCACCGCGTGATTCCTGAATTCATGATCCAAGGCGGCGACCCGACGGGCACCGGTTCGGGCAGGCCGGGAGGGCCGGGCTTTCCCTACAAGAATGAGCACGTGCCGCAATTGACGTTCAGAACCGGGGGTCGGCTGGCCATGGCCAATGCCGGCCGGGACACGAATTCCAGCCAGTTTTTCATCACCGAGGCGCCTTATCCTCTGCCCGACAACACCTACACCATCTGGGGCCAGTGCGAAAACCTCAACGTGGTGCGGGCCATCGCCCGCGTGCCGCGCACCAATGACCGGCCCAACAATCCAGTGCACATCAAGCGCGTGCTCGTCGAGCGCGTGGGCCCCGCTCCGGAGAACGCTCCCGAAGCCATGCCGTAGTCGGCGCCGGGACGAGCCACCCGCGAAGATTTCCGGCGGCGATTTTATACGCCGAGGACGGTGACTAGCTCGCGCACGGCGGCCGCGGATTTCTGCAGCGCGGCGTTTTCCTCCGGCGTGAGCTTGATCTCGATCACCTGCTCTACGCCTTTTTCGCCGAGCTTGACCGGGACGCCGACGAATAGTCCCTTTATGCCATATTCCCCCTCGAGATATGCAGCGCAGGGGAGAATCTTCTTCTTGTCCTGGAGAATGGCGGCGACCATTTCGGTGACTGCGGCCGAGGGAGCGTAATAGGCCGAGCCGGTCTTGAGCAGGCCGACGATTTCGGCGCCGCCCTTGCGCGTGCGGTCCACGATGGCGTCAATGCGCTCCTTGGGCAGCAGATCAGGCAGCGGGATGCCGGCGACATTGGAGTAGCGCGGCAGGGGCACCATGTCGTCGCCGTGTCCGCCGAGGACGAAGGAGTGGACGTTTTCGACCGACACGTTCAGCTCCGTGGCCACGAACGAGCTCATGCGCGCCGAATCGAGAATCCCGGCCATGCCCATGATGCGATTCTTGGGGAAGCCGCTGATTTTGTAGGCCGCCTGCACCATGGCGTCGAGCGGATTGGTGACCATGATCAGGATGGCGTTGGGTGACAGTTTCACGACGGCTTCGACGACGCCCTTGACCACTTCGTAGTTGGCGCGCAGCAAATCAGCGCGGCTCATGCCGGGCTTGCGGGGAAATCCGGCGGTGATGACCACGATGTCGCTATTGGCGGTGGCTTTGTAGTCGCCGGCGGCGGTGGAAATTCCCAGGGCGCGCGCGTCGGCGCGGGTGATGGGAGTGGATTCGAGCATGTCCAGCGCGCGGCCGGTGGGGACGCCTTCCAGAATATCGGTGAGCACCACGTCGGCCAGGCCCTTGTCCACGATGCGCTGCGCGGTGGTCGAACCCACAAAACCGCCGCCTACTACAGTGACTTTCTTCCTCATTCAAAGTCTCCCCTATCGAAAGTTTGCACCTCAGCGGCTGAAGCCGTCCTGATCCTGCCGGTCGGATGTCGCGGCTGAAGCCGCGACCCACAAAGACGGTCCAAAGATGCACAGAGCTCTACATGCATGGTTCAGTCCGCGGGGACGCCGGCCTGCATGTTTTCGATAATGGCGGAGGCAAACTCCGAGGTGCGCAATTTCTTGGCGCCCTCCATCAAGCGCTCCAGGTCGTACGTGACGCGCTTCTGGCCGATGGTGCGCGCGATGCCCTCTTCGATCAGTTGTGCGGCCTCCTTCCAGCCCATGAAGTCGAACATCATGGCGCCGGAAAGCATGACGGAACTGGGGTTGATGACGTCTTTATCGGCGTACTTGGGCGCGGTGCCGTGGGTGGCCTCGAAGATTCCATAGCCGTCCCCGATATTGGCGCCGGGCGCCATGCCCAGGCCGCCCACTTGCGCGGCGGCGGCGTCAGAGATGTAGTCGCCGTTCAAATTGGGCGTGGCCAGGACCTGATATTCGTCGGCGCGGGAGACGATCTGCTGGAAGATGGAGTCGGCGATGCGGTCGTTGACCATGATTTTCTGCTTCCACTGGCCTTTGCCGTGGGTCGCGTAAATCGCATCGAGCACCTGCTTGACCTCGGCACAGATCTCCTTGCGGAAAGCCTCGGTGCCCTGTTCCATGCCGGGCTCGACCATGGCGGCGTTCTGCTCGACGGTGAGCGCGGGATTTTTGTCCAGATTGTCCACGATCCAGCTTTCGCGCTCGGTGATGATCTGCTTGCGGAACTCGTCGCGGGCCAGGTCGTAACCCCAGTCGCGGAACGCGCCCTCGGTGAATTTCTGAATGTTGCCCTTGTGCATGAAGGTGACCACGCGGCGGCCGTTATCTATGGCGTATTGAATCGCGCGGCGCACCAGGCGCTTGGTGCAAGTCGGCGAGATGGGCTTGATGCCGATAGCGGAGTCCCAGCGAATTTGCTTGGGGCCGCCGCCCAGCATTTCTTTATTCAGGAATTCGAGCAGTTTCTTCACTTCGGGCGTGCCGGATCGCCACTCGATGCCCATGTACACGTCTTCGGTATTTTCGCGGAAGATGACCAGGTTCATGCGCTCGGGATGGCGCACGGGCGAGGGCACGCCGGGGAGGTAGCGCACCGGACGAACGCAGGCGTAGAGGTCGAGAATTTGCCGCAGGGCCACGTTGAGGGAGCGGATGCCGCCGCCCACCGGAGTGGTGAGCGGGCCCTTGATGGAAATGCGGAAGTCACGGATGGCGTCTATGGTGTCCTGAGGCAGCCATTCTTTGCAGGTGTTGAAGGCCTTTTCGCCGGCTAGAACCTCATACCAGATCACCTTGCGCTTGCTGCCATAGGCGCGCTCGACGGCGGCGTCGAAGACGCGCTGCGAGGCCTTCCAGATGTCGCGGCCGGTGCCGTCGCCTTCGATGAAGGGAATGATGGGCCGGTCAGGGATGCGGAACTGGCCATTGGCGTATTCGATGGGCTTGCCGTCTGTGGGTACCGGCCGGGAGTTATAGGAGGCCTTCATGATAGGCGATCACCTCATATTCAAGGTTTGGACGCGCGATACAAGCCGTGTCGTTTTTCTGAGCAGGCTGCAAGTACAGCCCGCACCGTTGTTCTGAGCGGGCTGCAAGTACAGCCCGCACCGTTGTTCTGAGCGGGCTGCAAGTACAGCCCGCACCCGGAGGTGCGAGCGCGACCGCACACAATAGCACAATTTGGCACAGGCCGCATCGCTACCGGCCATGCAGAAGCAAGAATTCTTGACAAGCCCGAGCCAGATGGTACTCTGGAACCAATGCATCAACATTGATTGAGATTGATCAGGTTCCGAAAGCAGGCCCATATGGTACATCGCATTCCGATCACCAAGGCCCGAATCAATCTCGGGCAGTTGGTTCGCAGGGCCCATGTCCACAAGGAGTACTTTATCCTCGAAAAAGACGGGATTCCCGTGGCGGGCATCATGGACGCAGATGAGTTTGAGGATTATCTGGAGTTCCGCGATCCAAAAATCCGGGAGCACATCCGCAAGAGCCGGGAACAGTACCTTGCGGGCAAGAGCCGGCCAGCCGCAGCGCTCCTCGAACCGGCGAGGCCCCGGCGCGCCACCAAGGTTCGCCGGCGTGCATGACAGATTTTCTTGTCCTGGCCACGCCGCACTTTGAGCGCCTATATCGCGCACTGAAGAAGCGTCATCCCGAGCTCTCTCGCATTTACGGCGAAGCACTTTCCATTCTCCAAACTGACCCATATAACCGGACCCAGCGGCACCCGGTGAAGAAACTCGCGGGCGCAAGACCGGGCGAAGGCCAGTATCGGTTGCGCCTCGGCCGGTGGCGAATCCGCTACGACATTCATGGACGCGAGGTCGTACTGCACTACTGCGGCCTGCGCCGTGAAGAGACCTATCGGTCAAGCTAGAAAGAGCTTCTGCTGCAGACTGGCTGTTACTGAACCTGGATGGCGCCGGCCACATCGCCAGCGCTGAGTTGGCAGGGGGCCAGCTTCGCGCAGCACAGCCCCTTCGAGGTTCAGGACAAGCCCTTGGCCTCCGCTCAGGGCGAGCAAGAGTGGCTGTGCCACTGGTGCGCGGCCGGATGGAATTGGAAAAGTTTATGGACATGACGGTTGATCCCCTTGCTCGTGCGGTGGGCAGGGGAGGTCCCAGATGACTTTGACGGGGGTGTTTTTCCGATCGTTGGCGGCGGCTTCTTGCTCCATGGCGGAGAGGGTGCGGAGGAGCTGGTTGGTAATGTAGGCCAGAACGGCGGCGCGGCGCGGGGAGATGCGGTTTTGGGCGAGAAGGAGCAGAAGGCGGGAGAGGAAGTCGTTGATGGGGGCGGCGGATGTGAATTCGCCGAGGCCGGTGGTGAGTGTGGCGGCGAGATCAGCGGGCTCGCGCTGATTTTCCGGGAGTTTGGCGTGGCGGTGACAATAATGAGTCTCTGAGCCGGACGCGAGCAGACGGCAGCGCTGGCCATTGGCGAAGCGATGCTGACAACGGGATGAGTCGTTGGCGGGACTGGAGTTAGCTGATTTGGTGTTCATGTTGTTCCTCGTTGTAGGACAGAGTTGGGAGGGGGCACCCCCTAGGGTTTTGTAAGAGTGTCAAAAGTAAAGAGCTACGGGAAAAGGGTTTTGTAAGAGTATGAAAACAAAGGAGCGATCGCGTGGCGTTCGGCGGGGGCCAGGATCGAAGGTGCGAGCGTAGGAAAAGCGAGCACAAAGGACGGAAGTGTGAGAGACGCACAACGCGTAAGAATGCGGGATGAAGTTCAGGGGTCACAACATATGTTACCACGAACGGCACTATAAGTCAACATTATTTACTGTATGTGTATTCGAACACAGCGTTCGAAACGGGGAAGGATTCGAAAACAATCGTGGTGGGAGGCTGCGTTCCGAATGGAAAACCCCCACCCTTTGCTTTGCAAAGGATGGGGCACCCACAACCTTTTCAGAATGAAGGGTCTGCCACCCGCCGGGCTGCAAGTATAGCCCGCACCCGTTTTTCCGGCGGGCTGCAAGTACAGCCCGCACCCGTATCGGGTCGTCAAATAGTAAAGGCGGCTTTCGCCGCCTTTCATTCGTACCCGATTTTCGCTTGCTCTCGACCCGAAGCCCGTTGGCGTTTGCCGAGGACCCCAGTTGTCCTGGTGTGGCTCGCTGCTTTCAGCTAGGCGAACTCTCTAATTCCTCGGTCGGACCGCGCCCTGTAGCCGGCGCTTTGAGGGAGGTTTCAGCGGGCTTCGGGAAACCCCGATCACCCTTCATATCCACCTCCCTTCACTAGATTAGATGCAAACGGGAGGTGGAATGATGGCCGAGGCGCCTGCGCCAAGGCTCCAGCGAGAAGAATATTGGAGACCTGGAAAGAGCCTCGGGGCCCTCAACGAAAAGCGTCGAGGCGCCCCGAGCTACAAGACTGCCCAAAAAGCAGCAACTGGGCCCGCCAGCGTGGTGACCGGCGGGCCTGTTTGTTTCGAGTACAGATTGCGAAGATGCCGCCCTCCCGGCAAGGGCCGGGACAAGTTCCGGGCGGCGCTACACAAACCCTCTCAAATATCGTAGTAGAGGTGGAACTCCCAGGGATGGGGGCGCATGCGGACGGGGTCCACTTCGTTTTTCATTTTGTAGTTGATCCAGAGCTCGATGAGTTCCTTGGTGAAGACGCCGCCCTTGAGCAGGAAGTCGTGATCCTTTTCGAGTTCGGCCAGGGATTGGTCGAGCGAGCCGGGGAGCGTGGGCACGTGCTTCAGTTCCTCCGGGGAGAGGTCGAAGATATCGGCGTCGAGGGGCTTGCCGGGATCAATCTTGCTCTGGATGCCATCGAGGCCGGCCAGGAGCATGGCCGCATAGGTGAGATAGGGGTTGCAGGAAGGATCGGGCGGCCGGAACTCGGCACGCTTGGCCTTGGGGCTGGGCGAGTACACGGGAATGCGGACGGCGGCGGAGCGATTGCGCTTGGAGTAGGCCAGATTGACCGGCGCTTCGTAGCCGGGGACCAGGCGCTTGTAGGAGTTGGTGGTGGGCGCGGCAAAGGCCACGATGGCCGGGGCGTGCTTGAGCAGGCCGCCGATATACCACATGGCGGTCTGCGACAAACCGGCGTAGCCGTCGCCGGCAAAAAGCGGCTTGCCCTTTTGCCAGAGCGACTGGTGGGTGTGCATGCCCGAGCCGTTATCGGCAAAGATGGGCTTGGGCATGAAGGTGACGGTCTTGCCGTGCTGATAGGCCACGTTGCGGATGATGTACTTGTACATCATCATCCAGTCGGCGGACTTGAGCAGCGTATTGAAGCGCAGATCAATTTCGGCCTGGCCGGCGGTGGCGACTTCGTGGTGGTGACACTCGACGTCCATGCCGCAGGCTTGCATCTGCAGCACCATGTCGGTGCGCAGGTCCTGATAATGGTCGGTGGGGGGAACGGGGAAGTAGCCTTCCTTGTAGCGCGGGCGATAGCCGAGGTTGTTTTCCTCGCGACCGGAATTCCAGCGGCCCTCCTCGGCGTCAATGAAGTAGAAGCCGTAGTTATAACTTTGATCGAAGCGGACATTGTCGAAGATGAAGAACTCGGCCTCGGCGCCGAAGAAGGCTTGGTCCGCGATGCCGGTGCTGTTCAGGTAGGCCTCCGCTTTCTGCGCGATGTTGCGGGGATCGCGCGGATAGGGCTGGCGCTTCTCCGGGTCCACGGCGTTTCCGATCATGCACAGCGTGGGGACGTCGCGGAAGGGATCCATGAAAGCCGTGTTGGGGTCGGGGACGAGCAGCATGTCGGATTCGTGGATGGCGGCCCAGCCGCGAATGGAGCTGGCGTCAAAGCCGAAGCCGTCTTTGAAGGAGGCTTCCTCCAGCTCTGCGATGGGATAGCTGACGTGCTGCCAGATGCCGGGAAGATCAATAAAACGAAGGTCGAGGATTTTTGCGTTGTTCTTGGCGGCGAATTCGAGAACTTGTTTCGGGTCCATCAATTCTCCTTTATTTAGGGCGGGCTGCAAGTACAGCCCGCGTCCGTTTTTCTCGGCGGGCTGCAAGTACAGCCCGCACCCGTGGCGAGCTTATGGATGTCGAAAACCGGCGTAAGAACCGGCGACGATAGCGCAACTGCGGCGACAGGTCAAGATTCGCGCGCGGCCGCAAGCGACCGACATTCCCGCGCGGCCGCAAGCGGCCGACATTCCCGCGCGGCCACACCCGGAACGCACGAGGCGCAGCCCTGCCGCTGTCCGGGCGAAATTAGCGCAGAGCGGCGGCGGCGGCCAACGCAAGTTTTCGATGGGTGCCATCAATGTTTTCGATGGCGGCGAGGCGGGTGGGCTCGCCTGAAGAGAGATCCTTCGCTTCGCTCAGGATGACGACCCTGGTTGGGTCGTCAGTCGTAGTATTCCGAGCCCAGGTGGGTGATCAGGTCTTCGCCCATCATCCAGCGCAGCGTGTTTTTCAGCTTCATGGACTGGATGAAAAGGTCGTGCTCGGGATAAAGCTCGGGGGCGCACATGGGCGATTTGAAGTAGAAGCTCAGCCACTCCTGGATGCCGCGCAGGCCGGCGCGCTGGGCCAGGTCGAGGAAGAGGACCAGGTCGAGCACCAGGGGCGCGGCCAGAATGGAATCGCGGCAGAGGAAATCCACCTTGATCTGCATGGGATAGTTGAGCCAGCCGAAGATGTCGATGTTGTCCCAGCCTTCTTTGTTGTCGCCGCGCGGCGGGTAGTAGTTGATGCGGACCTTGTGGCAGATATGGCCGTAGAGATTGGGGTAGAGCTTGGGCTGGAGGATGTATTCGAGGACGCCGAGTTTGGATTCCTCTTTGGTTTTGAAGGATTCGGGATCGTCGAGGACTTCGCCGTCACGATTGCCGAGGATGTTGGTGGAAAACCAGCCGTCCAGACCGAGCATGCGGGCCTTGAAGCCGGGCGCGAGAATGGTCTTGAGCAGGGTCTGGCCGGTCTTGAAGTCCTTGCCGCAAATGGGCACGCGATACCGGCGGGCCAGTTCCTGAAGCGCGGGAGTATCCACGGTGAGGTTGGGGGCGCCGTTGGCGAAGGGCACTCCGGAAGTGATGGCGGCCCAGGCGTACAGCATGGAGGGCGCAATGGCGGGATGATTGCGCTTCATGGCCTCTTCAAACTTGGCCACGGTGGAGTGAACCTTATCGAGGGTAAGAAAGATTTCCGTGGAGCCGCACCAGACCATCACCAGGCGGGAGGCTTTGGATTCCTTTTGGAAGCGGGCGATGTCTTCTTTGATTTCGAGAGCCAGGTCGTATTTGGTTTTGGCTTTTTTGACGTGGGGCCCGTCGAGGCGCTTGACGTAGTCGCGGTTGAAGGCGGCCTTCATGGGCCGGATGCCGGAAAGAAAAGTTTGGGCCTTGGCCAGGTCCTGCGGCGAGAGCACGGCGGCTTTCGTTGCGGCCTCGAAGGCGGAGTCGGGGAAGAGGTCCCAGGCGCCGAAGACCAGGTTGTCGAGTTTCTCGAGCGGGACGAATTTTTTGATCAGCGGGGTGCGTTTTTCCGTGCGCTTACCCAAACGAATGGTGCCGAGCTGAGTGAGCGATCCGATGGGCTGGGCGGCGCCGGTGCGGACGAGATCCACGCCGGCCATGAAGGTGGTGGAGACGGCGCCCAGGCCCACGGTCAATACACCGAGCATTCCTTGGGGCGGCGCGATCTTGGCGGGCCGGCGCATGCTGTGTCTCCCTCTATCCTCGCCGGCGCGACTCAGTGTGCGCAACGCGGGGCCGACTATCATGCGGAAAGCGGCAGGGAATTGCAACGCGGAAGTCCATGGCCAGTTGCTTAGCCGGCTGCGGCGCGGCGGCGCGCGGTGCCGCGAGAGGGCTGGGAGGCCGCAGCGGCTTTGGGTTTGGCACGGAGCGCGGACAGGAAGCGCTCGAGCGGCAGAGTGTTTAGGACGTCTTTTTTCTCGAGCCAGCCGCGGCGGGCCATTTGTACGCCGTAGCGCATGAACTGGAGGCCGGCGGTGGTGTGGGCGTCGGTGGAGATGACCACGGGCACGCCGCGTTCCTTGGCCATGCGCAGGTAGGTGTCTTTCAAGTCCAGGCGCTCGGGCGAGGCGTTGCACTCGACGGCGACGCCGTGGCGGCGCGCGGCATCGAGTACGGCTTCCATGTCACAGGCGAATTCTTCGCGGCGCAGGAGCAAGCGGCCGGTGGGGTGGCCGAGAATTTGGGTGTAGGGGTTTTCGATGGCGGCGAGCAGGCGCTCGGTCATTTCGGCGCGCTCGAGATTCATGTAGGAGTGGACGGAGGCGACGACGATATCGAGTTCAGCGAGCACGTCATCGTCGAGATCGAGCGTGCCGTCCTTGAGAATGTCCACTTCACTGCCGGCCAGGATGCGAATGCCGGGGCGGCGGGCGTTGGCGGCATGAATTTTGCGGATTTGCTCGCGCGTGCGCTTTTCGTCGAGGCCGTTGGCGACGGTGACGGCCTTGCTGTGGTCGGTGAGCGCGATGTAGTCGTAGCCGAGAGCGCGGGCGGCGGCGGCCATTTCCTCGATCGAATTTCTTCCGTCGCTGGCGGTGGTGTGCATTTGCAGGTCGCCGCGGATGTCGGTGCGTTCGAGGAGATGCGGCAGATGATGACGTTCGGCGGCTTCGATCTCACCGGCGTTTTCGCGCAGCTCCGGTGGGATGAAATCGAGCTTCAACTTGGCGTAAACCTCTTCTTCGGTTGTTCCGGCGATGCGCTTGCCGCCTTTGAGCGTGGTGAGGGCGTACTCGTTCAGCGTGTAGCCCATCTTGTTGGCGCGGCCGCGCAGTGAGACGTTGTGTTCTTTGGAGCCGGTGAAGTAGAGCAAGGCAGCGCCGTGGCTTTCGGGTTCGAGCAGGCGCACGTCCACTTGCAGGCTGGTGGCCAGGCGGAAGCTGACTTTATTTTCGCCGTGGGCCAGCGTCTGGGCGTTTTCCGGGAACGCCAGGATGTGTTTGGCGAGAGCGTCCACTTCTCTTGGCGCGTGGCGGGCGGCGAGCGTGACCAGCAAGTCGAGATCGCCGATGGTTTCCTTGCCGCGCCGGAACGATCCGGCGGGATTCACCGATTGGACCAGCTTGCCGAAACCGGCGATATATTCGGTGAGCTTGGCGGCCTGCGCCTCGACGAAGTCGAGCAGGAAACGGCCGGCGGACTGCTTGAAGACTTCGACGGCCTTGAGGATATTTTCTTCGCTCTTCTCGCCGAAGCCGGGCAGGTCGCGCAGCTTTCCTTCGCGGGCCAGGCTTTCGATTTGTTCGACGGTGCCGGCCTTGAAATGACGCCAGAGCAAAGCGACTTTCTTGGGGCCCAAGGAGTGCAGGGTGAGGAGGTCGAGAATCGTGGGAGGATATTTCTTGAGCAGTTTGCGGCGCAGGCTGTAGTCGCCGGTCTTGAGGATTTCGCGGATGTGCTCGGCCAAGCGGTCGCCGACGCCGGGAAGCTCGGTGAGCTTTTGCGGATCGCTGGCCAGTTGCTCGATGGATTCGGGGAGGGCGGCGATCAATTCGGCGGCGCGCTCGTAGCTGCGATAGCGGCCGATGATGGCGCCGTCGATTTCCAGAAGCTGCGCGGTCTCGCGCAGGATGCGCGCGACTTCACGGTTTTCCATGGCGGCCCTCCGAGCGCGGCGGCCTCCGTATGATACAGCGTGAGGCGGGGAGCGGAGAATCAGGGATTTCACACAGAGGGCGCAGAGGGCGGAGCACAGAGGTCACAGAGGGGGAAGGGGATTCGGATGTCAGATTGCAGATTGGAAACTTCAGAAGCTCCGCCGAGGAGGAAGTAAATGAGGGATTGCTCATCCCGGCCGGGCCGGGATTCGGAATGACGGTGGCCGAATAGGTATAAGCAGATTTTTGGCAGTATAATCCGGCCACGATTATGAGGGGGGAAGGCCTCAGGGCCCCGCCGAGGCGGGCGCCCTGAGCTACAAGTGAGGATATGAGCATCGCGGCGGGGACGCGGCTGGGGACTTACGAGGTGCGCGCGCTGATAGGCGCGGGCGGGATGGGCGAGGTGTATGCGGCGCATGACAGCAAGCTGGATCGTGATGTGGCGATCAAGGTGTTGCCGGAGCAGTTTGCGCGCGATTCGGAGCGGCTGGCGCGGTTTCAGCGGGAAGCGAAGCTGCTGGCGGCACTGAATCATCCCAACATCGCGGCCATCTATGGGCTGGAGCAGTCCGGAAGCACGCACTATCTGGTGATGGAGCTGGTGCCGGGGCAGACGCTGCGGGAGCGGGTGGCGGGGGAGAGGGCGGTGCCGGTCGAGGAGGCGCTGGGGATTGCCGAGCAGATCGCCGAGGCATTGGAGGCAGCGCACAACAGCGAGAAGGGAATCATTCACCGCGATCTGAAGCCGGCCAATGTGAAAGTCACTCCCGAAGGCAGAGTGAAAGTGCTGGACTTTGGGTTGGCCAAGGCATTTGCAGTCGAGCCATCCACGGAAGACATTGCCAATTCGCCGACGTTGAGTGCGGCGCCGACGATGCAGGGCGTGATTATGGGCACGGCGGCGTACATGTCGCCGGAACAGGCGCGGGGCAAGGCGGTGACCAAGGCGACCGACATCTTTGCCTTCGGCGCGGTGCTGTACGAGTTGCTCACTGGCAAACAGGCATTTCAGGGCGAAGACGTCGGGGACATTCTGGCTACGGTGGTGAAGACGGAGCCGGACTGGAGCCGATTGCCGGAAGCTACGCCGTCCGCCATCCGCACATTGTTGAAGCGGTGTTTGCGGAAAGACCGGCGGCAGCGGTTGCAGGATGCCGCCAGCTTGCGGATCGAAATCGAGGATGTGCTTTCCGGTGCCTCGGCTGGCGAGCCGGTCTCGGCTGCAGTAGCGCAGCGCCGGCGGCCTATCGGCTGGATGGTGGCGGCTGCGGTTCTGTTTCTGGCGACAGTCGGCCTGGGAGCCGGTGTTGCGTATCTCTATCGGGCGCTGGGCGAGGTTGAGCCGGTGCGATTTTTTGTTTCTGCGCCGGTTAAGACAGTTTTTGACTCAGGAACCGTGGGGCGGGGGTTTTCCTCCGGTGTCATTTCTCCAGACGGTCGCCAGATTGCATTCACGGCGAGGGACGCTGCGGGCAAGGTTCTGGTTTGGGTGCGGCCGCTCGATACACTCGCGGCGCAGGCCCTACAGGGGACCGATGGTGCCGCGTTGCCTTTCTGGTCTCCGGACAGCCGGTCGCTCGGCTTTTTCGCCGAAGGAAAACTCAAGAGAATTGACGCGGCCGGCGGTCCGGTACAGACGTTGTGCGATGCGCCGACGGGTCGCGGGGGAACCTGGAACCGTGACGGGGTGATCCTGTTTGCACCGAGCACGCAAGGTCCCGTCTACCGCGTAGCATCTGCGGGGGGCGAACCCGTCGCCGTAACGAAGCTAACGCCGCCGCAGACTGGTCACCGCCTCCCGTCATTCTTGCCCGACGGCCGCCACTTCCTTTACGTCACGACTGGCGGCGCGAATCTCGGAGTTTATGTGGGGGCCGTGGACTCGGCCGAATCGAAGCGTTTGCTGGATGCGGACTCGAATGGTCTCTATTCATCGTCCGGCGACCTGTTGTTCGTCCGGCAAGGCACGCTTCTCCGCCAATCCTTTGACGCAAGGACGCTCGAACTCAGCGGGGATCCCACGCCGGTTGCTGAACAGGTCGCAGTTGGTATTCCATTGATAGGTGCATTCTCGGCTTCGGAGAATGGCGTACTGGTCTACCGCAACGGACCAGTTAGTGGCGGGAATATGCAGTTGGCCTGGTTCGATCGCACAGGAAGAGCCGTGGAGACGTTTGGCACGCCAGGCGGCTATCGGGGCGTGGATGTGTCGCCCGACGGACAACGCATCGCGGTTCACCGACACGACGGCACTGGCGGAGACATTTGGCTGTTCGAATCGGCTCGCCGGGGTACGATGCTGCGCTTTACGTTTGACGTGTCGCAAGACAACTCGATGCCCATCTGGTCTCCGGATGGGAGCCGCATCGCCTTCGGTTCGCGGCGAAATGGCAAATGGGGCCTGTATTTGAAACCGGCGAATGGGACAGGCCGCGAGGAACTGCTTTTCGAATCGGATTTGGCGAAGACGCCGATGAGTTGGTCTCCCGATGGCAAGACCATTGTGTACTGGGTTGTCGATCCCCAAACGGGCTCGGATCAGTGGGTACTTCCTTTGACTGGCGACAGGAAGGCGGTTCCCTTCTTGCAGTCGCCGTTCATCGAGCAGTGGCCCCAGATTTCACCGGACGGAAAGTGGATCGCTTATACCTCGAACGAGACGGGCAGACCGGAGATATATGTTCGGCCGTTCCCGAGTGGGGAAGGCAAATGGCAGATCTCCACCAATGGCGGGACTTTTCCACGATGGCGCCGGGATGGCAAAGAACTCTTCTACATGGGGGCCATTTCCCTGGGGAAAATGATTTCGGTAAAGGTGAACCCCGCAGGTGCGACATTTGAATATGGAGACCCTGTCGAGCTGTTCGACTCAGGATATGTAACCGTTGGACACCCCGGGGGCGACTATCACCCCTACGCTGTCTCAGCCGACGGGCAGCGGTTTCTGATTCCGCGTCCGGAGGCCACGGGGGGCGCCGAGGTTGCCGCTGCGCCGATTACGGTGGTGGTGAACTGGGCGGCGGGGGTGAAGAGGTGAGTCCTGGGAACGCCAATCTCCCGATTGGCGTGCCGCGAGGGCCCATGCTTCGGAAGGGAGTTACAGGGGAAGTTCACAAACCCGCCAATCAGGAGATTGGCGTTCCCGGGTGGCACAGCCGGGGATATTTGCCGCATTTTGAGGTTCGTGGGGCAATTCAGCATGTGACGTTTCATCTGGCGGACAGTCTGCCGCAAGTCATGCTGCGTCGACTGGAAGCCGACCTGGAGATTCTCCCCATAGAGAAACGGGATCTCGAACGCCGGAAGCGAGTGGATGCGTGGATCGATGCCGGTCATGGCGCATGTGTTCTGCGCCAGCCGAGCATCGCCGACATGGTACAGGATTCACTGCTGACTTTCGATTCCGTGCGATACCGGCTCCTGGCTTGGGTGGTGATGCCGAATCATGTGCACGTCCTCTTCGGGCCGATGGACGGGTGGACGGTCGCAAAGATTGTGGCTGGATGGAAGAAGTTCACGGCGCGGAAGATTCGCGATCAGCGGCGGGACGGCGGCGAAGGGTCTGGCGAATCTGTCTGGCACCGGGAATATTGGGATCGGTACATCCGTGACGAAAGACACTTCCGGCAGGCCGTTCAATACATCCACCTAAATCCGGTGAAGGCGGGATTGGTTGGCAAAGCGGAAGGGTGGCGGTGGAGCAGTGCATCCGCCAATCGGGAGATTGGCGTTCCCGGGTAGCGCGACGGCCGCAACGAGCTATTGGCCTAAGACGTAGGCGAAGATCAGGGGGGCTACGATGGAGGCGTCGGACTCGATGACGAAGCGCGGGGTGTTGCGGTCGAGCTTGCCCCAGGTGATTTTTTCGTTGGGGACAGCGCCGCTGTAGGAGCCGTAGGAGGTGGTGCTGTCGGAGATTTGGCAGAAGTAGCCCCACAGTCGGCAGTTCTCGCGCAGGTCCTGCTGGATAAGGGGGACGACGCAGATGGGGAAGTCGCCGGCAATGCCGCCGCCAATCTGAAAAAAGCCCACGGATTGCTTGGCGGAGTTCTCTTTGTACCAGGCGATGAGGGCGGCCATCTGTTCCAGGCCTGATTTCACTACCTGAATATTCGAGACGTCGCCGCGGATGCAGTTGGCGACGAAGATATTTCCCAGCGTGGAATCCTCCCAGCCCGGCGTCCAGATGGGCATGTTCTTTTCGCAGGCGGCCACGACCCAGGAGTCCTTGGGGTCGATTTCGTAGGAGGAGCTGATGGTGCAACTGCGGATGAGCTGGTACATGAACTCGTAAGGGAAGAAGCGCTGGCCTTCGCGATCGGCTTTTTGCCAGAACTTGAGGACGTGGCGCTCGATGCGGCGCATGGCTTCTTCTTCGGGGATGCAGGTATCGGTGACGCGATTGAGGCCCTTTTCGCGGAGCGCCAGCTCTTCGTCGTCGGAGAGATTGCGATACTGAGGGACGCGGCGGTAATGATTGTGGGCGACCAGATTGAAGACGTCCTCTTCGAGATTGGCGCCAGTGGTGCAGATGGCGTGGACCTTGTCCTGGCGAATCATTTCGGCGAGAGAAATGCCGAGTTCGGCGGTGCTCATGGCGCCGGCCATGGTCAGAAACATTTTTCCGCCCTGATCGAGGTGGCGGCGATAGGCTTCGGCTGCGTCCACGATCACGGCGGCGTTGAAATGACGGAAGTTGCGCTGGATGAATTGCTGTACGCTCATGGCTTCCGGTTCATTTGTTTACGGCGGGCTGCAAGTACAGCCCGCACCCGTTACCTCGCAAAAACTTTTTCGAGGGCATCGTAGACCAGCAATGGATGAGTTGCAAGCGCAGAAGTGATATCCCCCGTGGGGAAAAAACAGGCTACGATCATCCGTGAGAGGAGAGAAGATCGAAAACCCCACCCGCAACTACGGCGGGTGGGGCACCCACACACACGGAAAAATCAGCGCACGAAGCGCGCGTAAAAAAGAATCGCGGCGATGGATTTGGCGTCGCGCAGCGTGCCGCGGCGAATCATTTGTTCAGCCGCTGCCAGGGAGAAATGCCGGACGGTGATGCGCTCATCGCCTTCGGGGCGGGCGGCGCCGCGTGTGAGTCCGGTGGCGGAAAAAATCCACATGCGCTCGCTGACGAAGCCGGGGGAAGGGAAAATCTCGAGAAGCTTTCGCAGGCGCCGCGCGCTGTAGCCGGTCTCCTCGGCCAGTTCCCGATGCGCCGCCTGGAGCGGGGATTCTCCAGCGTCCACGCGTCCGGCAACCAGTTCCCAAAGAAAGGCGCGCGCGGCATGGCGGTACTGGCGCACCAGGAGAATCTGGCCGCCGGGAAAAACGGGCATGACAACGACCGAGCCGGGATGCACCACGATGTCGCGGGCGACGACCACGCCGCCGGGTTCGCTGACACGGTCGCGCCGGACGCTAAAGACCCGACCGGCAAACACCACACGGCTGCTGAGCACCCTGGCCTGCTTACGCACACTCTTTTCCCTGAGGCAGCGTTGGATGAGCGATGGACGTAACAGTTTACGGTGAGTGCGGCGCGAAGGCCACCTGGAAAAAACCCGTGGCACCAAGGGCAACGGCATGGTTGATTTAGGGCGTCGCGCTCCTGGCGCCGCCGCTCGTTGACAGAGTACTTGCGTGCTGCTCTTCGGATTGGCGCCTTTGCGGAACACCTCCCTGCACGGCTAGCTGTGCGAGTGCAGAGCCTTCTGCTCTTGTTCCAACCGAGCAATCGTGGCGCGCAACCAATTGGCGACCGTTTCTTCGACCTCTTGGGGATTGGCGTGCGGGTAGAGAGAATCCAAGGTGTTTCCCGACGCATCGAGCGGAATGTGGCGGCACGGGATTTCCTCGGAGCGGTGTTGGCCTGGGACCAAGTCGATTAGGACGCACTCGGTGCAGGGAATGATGGGGTTGTCTCTGCGACCGCAATTGAGGCAGGTAGGAGAGTCTTCAAAAATAAGCTTGGGGCCCCACGACGGCTCCCTGGAATACCCGCCCATTTCGAGGAACTTCAATTCAGATTTAAGGACCTGCAAAAGATCCCGCTTGTCCTGTTGCATCGTACATGCCCTCACTCTAGTGATAAGGTGCGACAATCGGAAATGCTTTTGCAGTGAGCTCCGTCACACCATCATTTGGTGATTCTCACACAGGCTCGATGGAGGCGGTAGTTTACGGCGAGTGCGGCGCGAAAGCCACTTGCAGCAGATCAGTGTTAGAGAGCGCGAACAGGCCCACGTCCCAGCCCTGTCCCTGTCTCCGCAGCCAGGCCACTTGGTAGAGCATCTGGGGTCCGCCCTCGGGCAGGGGCCCCTCGCGGGGAATCACTTGCACGGCCAGCGCCGTATTTCCCAGGGGCTGCGTGCGGAGCCGAACGCAGAAGCCGGAGCGGCTGATATTGCGCGTACTGGCCAATTCCGAGAAAATCCGCCCATTGGCGGAAAATCCGCAAATCTTGAGCAGTACGGAGAGTGGGGAACGCCGTTCGCGGCGTTCGGAGAGATGCGGCTCGCCTGGACTCTGGCCTGGTAGGGGGGCGCCAAGCTGCCTAGGTTTTTGACGAGCCAATGTCGCCTCGATTGAATCGATGGCTGAGATGCGAGGGACGTATCGGAGAATAGGGGCAGTTCTCTGGCCAACTGAGAAGCTAATCTTCCTTCATGGAAGCCGTTGACGGTATGAAGGTTCGGCTCCCGGCCTTGGAAGGCGGGGACGGGCGGACAGGGAGTGGGTCGCGAAAATATACCCAGGGCGTAGATTTTTGACGTACCAGTACGTAACAGAGTATCGGGCAGGTGTTATTATCGGCCACTGCAAAATTGGGCTCAAATCGCCTGTTCGAGTGATTGGCTGGCCCCGCCGGTTGCTCCGGGCAGGCTGAGTCCTTATACTGGCAGGCGATTTGGGGGCGGGCAGGCTACCGTGAACATGAATGCCGTGATTGTGGATGACGAGAAACCCGCGCGGGACGAGCTCGCCTACCTGCTGAAGGGCTTTCCCGAGGTGACCGTAGTGGGGCAGGGCAAGAACGGCCTGGAGGCGGTGGCCCTGATCAAGGAGCACAATCCCGACCTGGTTTTCCTGGATGTGCAGATGCCCGGGCTGGATGGATTTGGGGTCATCAAGAGGCTCAAGGACCGCAAGGGCCGGATGCCGCACATCGTTTTCGCCACGGCCTACGACCAGTATGCGGTGCAGGCGTTTGAAGTGAACGCGGTGGACTACATACTGAAGCCGTTCGACAAACATCGGCTGGCCAAGGCCATCCAGCGCGCCAAGAAGACGGTCGGCGCGGAGGCGTTTCCCACTGAGCGCCTCGAGACGCTGGTGAGCCAGCTTGGGCAGCAGCGGCAGGGACACCCAGTGAAGCTGCTAGTGAAATCGCAGGGCCGGCTGCTGCTGGTGGACGCCGGCGACGTGGTGTGCGCTTCGATCGAAGACGGCACGATTACGGTGTGCACGCGGGAGTTCGAGGGCACGTCGAACTACCGGACCATCGAGGAGCTGATGGCGTCGCTGGCCTCGGATCGATTTTGGCGGCCGCACCGGTCGTATCTGGTGAACATCGACCACATCAAGGAAGTGCTGCCGTGGTTCAAGTCGAGTTACATGCTCAAGATGGCCGACCGGCGGCACGCCGAGATTCCCGTGAGCCGCGCGCAGACCAAGCGGTTGCGCGAGCTGCTGAAGATGTAGGCGTTCCGAGCTACAAGGGGAGCGCCGGCTGTGCTAGCATTCTCGAATGCACTCTGCTCTTAACTTTTTCTTTCGCGCGCCGTTGCGAGCGGTCAGGTAACGGCGGCGGCCGTGGAGAACACTCCGGATAAGCGCAAGCGAGTTTTGAGCGGGATGCGTCCCACGGGGCGGCTGCACATCGGCCATTACTTTGGCGCGCTGCAGAACTGGATCAAACTCCACAACGATCCGCAGTATGAATGTTTCTTTTTCATCGCCGATTGGCATGCGCTGACGTCGGATTACGCGGATACGTCGCAGGTGGCGCAGAATACAATTGAGATCGCCACCGACTGGCTGGCTGCGGGCCTGGACCCGGAGAGGTGCACGATGTTTGTGCAGTCGGCCGTGCCCGAGCACGCGGAATTGCAAGTGCTGCTTTCGATGGTGACGCCGCTGGGATGGCTGGAGCGCGTACCGACGTACAAGGAAGCACTCGAGAATATCAAGGAGAAGGACCTGCACACCTACGGCTTCCTTGGATACCCGGTGCTGCAAACGGCGGACATCGTGATGTATGGCGAGCCGGACAGCGAGCTGGTGGTGCCGGTTGGCGACGACCAGGTTTCCCACGTAGAGCTTTCGCGCGAAATCGTGCGGCGATTCGACTTCTACTATGGGCTTGCGATCAAGAGTGAGCTTTTTGCACCGATCTCGCAAAAGAGTTTGATTGCCTTGCTGAATCGAGTGGGATGGCCGGTGGATCCGAGTGGCCAGCCTGGGCTCGACCCGGTGACTCCCACACGGGTGCAGGCGGTGGTCCGCAAGCATGCCGCGGAGATGGGGCTGGATAATTTCCTGAATTGGATCGGGGAATTGAGCCGCTTCGTAACTTTGACCTCGGTTCTGCGCGAGCCGGAGGCGATGCTGACGCGAACGCCGCGGATACCGGGCACGGACGGGCGGAAGATGTCCAAGAGCTACGGGAATTTCATTTCGCTGAGCGAATCGGATGAGTCCATTCGCACCAAGACGAAGGCCATGATGACGGACCCGGCGCGCAAGCGGCGGACCGATCCGGGCAATCCCGATGTTTGCCCGGCGTATGACTGGCACAAACTTTTTTCGCCGCAGGAGACGCTGGACTGGGCCAGCCACGGTTGCCGCACGGCGGGCATCGGCTGCATCGAGTGCAAGGCGGCCATGGCTGATCATTTGATCAAGTGGATTGGTCCGGTGCGGCAACGCCGGGAGGATTACCAGCAGCAGCCGCAGCACGTGCTGGAGATTCTGGATACCGGTTCGACGCGGGCCAGGATGGTGGCGCAGGATACGATGGAGCGGGTGCGCGAGGCCGTGTTCGGCTGGGAGAAGACGCGAGCGAATCTGGCGGCGGTTCCGCCAGGCGGGACCAAGAACGTCAAGGCGGGGAACTGACGTGGCCACGCCGAGTCCGACACCCTACAACATTCATATCGAGGCCTATGACGGCCCGCTGGACCTGCTGCTGGACCTGATCCGCAAGCAGGAGATGGACATCCACAACATCCCCATCGCCAAGATCACCGGCCAGTATTTGGACTACCTGCACAAGCTCGACGAGCTGGACATTGATGTCTCCGCCGACTTCCTCTACATGGCCGCCACGTTGATTCTGATCAAATCGAAGATGCTGCTGCCGCCCGACCCGCTGGCGGGGCCGGAGGAGCAGGCCGACCCGCGCGCGGAGCTGGTCTATCGGCTGGTGGAGCACGAAAAATTCAAGAACGCCGCGCAGCTGCTGTACCAGAAGCAGCAGCTCGAAGCGCACGTGTGGTCCAAGCCCGACCTATCGCTGTACGAAACGGAGGGGACGGAGGCGGAGCTGGTGGTATCGCTGGTGGACCTGGTGCGCGTGTTTCAGCAGGTGCTGGAGCGGCGCAAGCACGTGGTGCGGATTGAGCTGCGCCACGAACAGTTCACCGTGGCGGAGATGATGGCGGCGCTGCGCAGCCGGCTACTGGCGGCGGAGGAAGGCATCGATCTGGTGGAATTTTTCGAGTCCTGCGCGTCGCGCTCGGCGATGATCTGCGCGCTGCTGGCGGTGCTGGAGATGGTGCGGCTGCAGGCCATCGTTCTGACGCAGAAAGAGCTTTTCGGCGCCATCATTTTGCGCAAGCATAAGATGTTCGATTCCGTGTTTGCCGCGGAGGGCGCCGAGGGCCGGCCCCTAAAGGAAATTGGCGAGCAATATCAATAATATGGATGGCGGGCTGCAAGTACAGCCCGCACCCGAGACCATGACTCCTATTGAATTGAAAAGCGCGCTGGAGGCGATTATCTACGCGGCCGATGAGCCGGCCACGATCGAGCAACTGGCCGGCGCCGTGGGAGAAGAGAAGCACGTGGTGCGCGCCGCGCTAGATGAACTGGTAGCCAGCTACGGCAGCGACGAACGCGGCATCGAGATTCGCGCCGTGGCCGGCGGCTATCGCGTGTACACCAAGCCGCAGCACCACGACGTGGTGCGCCGGTTCATCAAGAGCCTGCGCCCGCCGTTGCGGCTGACCATGGCGGCGCTGGAGACGCTGGCGGTGATCGGCTACAAGCAGCCGGTGACGCTGCCGGAGATTCAGGAGATTCGCGGAGTAAATTGCGCCGGCGTAATCCAGACGCTGCTGGAAAAGCGCTTGATCACCACCGCCGGACGCAAGGCGGTCATGGGCCGCCCGATCCTGTACCGGACGTCGAAAGAGTTCTTGATGCGGTTCGGCTTGAGCGACCTGGACGAGTTGCCCAGCCTCAAGGAGTTCGAGGCGCTGGCGCGCGAAGCCCTGGGCGCCGAGGACGGTCTGGCGGAAGCAGCGGAGGAGCCTGGCGCGGAGCCCGCAGCCCTGAACGGCGAGGCCGTTTCCTCCACGGTGCAAGTGGCATCGCAGCCGCGGGAGGAGGCGTCTGCTGCAGCGGACGCTTCGGAAACGGATTCCGCGGGACGGGCCGCGCGCGGCGGGGCGCGCTGAGAGCAGTTTTGCCACTGCGATATGTTGAACTGCGACAAGCCTCGGGTCTGAAGACCCGAGCTACAGGGTTCCTTCCATCCTGGGTGGGTATCGTCAGTTTCCGTTGATAGTTGTAGCCCGCCTCTTTAGAGGCGGGCATTTCTCTCGAATGCATATACATGCTTGAACGGCTGCAAAAAATCATTGCGCGGGCGGGAATCGCTTCGCGGCGTCATGCGGAAGAGTTGATCCGCAGCGGGCAGGTGCGCGTCAACGGCGTGGTGGTCACCGAACTCGGCGCCAAGGCCGATCCCGAGCACGACCGCGTGGAGGTCGCCGGGCGTCTGGCGGAGCGGCCCGCCCAGGCGGGCTACTTCATCTTGAATAAGCCGCCGCACGTTGTTTCGACGATGGCCGATCCGGAAGGCCGGGCCACGCTGCGGCACGTCCTGCGGGGCCTGGCGGGCGGGGTGTTTCCGGTGGGGCGCCTGGACTATGCGGCGTCGGGGCTGATCCTGCTCACCAGCGACGGCCAGCTTGCCGATGCGATTTTCAAGGTCTCGTCGCGCCTGCCGCAGGTGTATTGGTTGAAGCTCAAGGGACGGCCGACGCCAGAGACGCTGGCGAAGGTGACCCACCGGGCGCAGGCGCGGCTGCGGCTGCTTCGCGCGCCGGGAGCGGCTGCGAGTCATCCGGCCAATCCGTGGTACGAGGCCGAACTGCGTGGCGCCCGTCGCGACCTGCTGCGGCAGGCGCTCTTCAATGCGGGCCATCCGGTGGAGAAAATGAAACGAGTGCGGCTGGGCCCACTCGATATCGGCGAGCTGGCCGAGGGACACTACCGGCAGCTCGCGCCGTCCGAGGTGGCGCTGCTGCGGCGCGCTGTGGAACGAGCGGCGGAGCAGGGGAGTGAGGTGGCCGCTGGCCGAGCCGCGGCTCGACCTGTTCAACAAAAAAGATGGCGCCACATCGGTGGCCGGGTTCCTGGCCGACCCGTCCAACAAGGTGGCGGACAGGGCGCTGGCCGCGGCGCTGCCCAGCCCACTGGCCGAGAGAAGTTTGCGCCAGCGGCGCAGGGCGCACCGCCAAGTGTTGGCCACGGTGCGGGGCGAACTTTTCAACCGAGGGGTGGTCGAGGCGCTGACCGTAGTGTTAGCCGAGGAGCTGGTCGAGGCAAATTTGCGCCTGCTACACCGCGACCGGGCGCGCCGCCGCCCGGGAAATATCGCGGGAAGCGCCCGCCCGGGCGGCGCGATGCTCCTTCGGGACGGCCGGGGGTTCCGCCAGGGCGGCCGCGATGAGCGCGTCGCCGCCGCCGTCGGATGCGGAGATAGCTGAACTGCTTCGTACGGCGCGCACCATCGCAGTCGTGGGGCTGTCCTCGAAGAAGTGGCGCGCCAGCTACGGCGTGTCGGAATACTTACAGTCGGCCGGTTATCGCATCATTCCCGTCAATCCCAAGGAGAGGGAGGTGCTGGGGGAGAAGAGTTACGCGCGCCTGGAGGATATTCCCGAGAAGCCGGACATCGTGGACGTGTTTCGGCGTTCGGAAGCGGTGCCGGAGATCGTGGACGCAGCAATTCGCGCCGGCGCGCGAGCGGTGTGGATGCAGGAGGGCGTGGCGCACGAGGAATCGGCGGCGCGCGCACGGCAGGCCGGGCTGCTGGTGGTAATGGATACGTGCATTCTGCGGGAGCACCACCGCCTGCTGCGCAGGGGTTCGTAGGTCAGAGTTTGGCACTTCAGCGGCCGGCGCTCATGGTGATTTCGGCGGGCGCTTGGTTTGGATGCGGCGAATCTCTTCCATACGCGCGCGCAAGCGCTGCTCGAAGCCCTGGTCGGTGGGTTGGTAGTAGCGCCTTCCGAGCAGGCTTTCCGGCAGGCAAGTCATGTCCGTAATTTTCTCCGGCTCATCGTGGGCGTATTGATAGCCTTTGCCGTAACCCTCGTGGCGCATCAGCTTGGTGACGGGATTGCGCAGATGAAGCGGCACCGGCTCGGCGGCTGTGGCCTGCAAATCTTTCTGCGCCTGGCCGTAGCCGGTGTACAGCGCGTTTGATTTTGGCGCCAGCGCCAGATAGACGGCTGCCTGGGCTAGCGCCAGGTTTCCTTCAGGAACGCCCACGAAATCCGCCGCCTGCATGGCCGCGACGGCCACGCCCAGCGCGCCGGGATCCGCGAGGCCGATATCTTCGCTGGCCATTCGCACCAGGCGCCGGGCGACGTACAGTGGAGCTTCGCCGGATTCGAGCATGCGCGCCAGCCAGTAGAGCGCGGCGTCGGCATCGGAATTGCGCACGGATTTGTGCAGCGCGGAGATGAGGTTGTAGTGCTCCTCGCCGGATTTGTCGTAGTGCAGGAATTTCCGCTGCAGCGCCGAAGAGAGCAGCTCTTCGGTGATGCGGCGCCGGCCTCCGGGGCCGGGGACAGCGGCGCGCACCAGGACTTCCAACGTATTGTAGGCGGCACGGGCATCGCCATCGGCGAAGATGGCGATGCGCTCGAGGACGCCTTCGGCGAAATCGAGTTTTTCAGCGCCCAGGCCATGATCTTTATCCGCGACGGCGCGTTGCAGCAGGCCGAGAATCTCTTTGGTGGAGAGCGCTTGGAGCGTGTACACGCGCGTGCGCGAGAGCAGCGGCGCGATTACCTCGAAGGAAGGATTTTCCGTGGTGGCGCCGATGAGGGTGATATTGCCGGCCTCGACGTGGGGAAGAAAAGCATCCTGCTGCGCCTTGTTGAAACGGTGCACCTCGTCCACAAATACGATGGTGCGGCGTCCGGCGCGGCGGGCGTGCTCGGCGGCGGCCATGACGTCTTTGATCTCGCGGATGCCGCTGAGCACGGCGCTAAAGGCCACGAATTCGGACTGCGTGCTGCGGGCAATCAGGCGCGCCAGCGTGGTTTTGCCGCAGCCCGGCGGTCCCCAGAGGATCATCGAGCCGAGCTGGTCCTGCTCGATGGCCACGCGGAGGGGCTGCCCGGCACCGAGCAGGGCCTGCTGGCCTACGAACTCATCGAGCGTGCGCGGGCGCATGCGCTCGGCCAACGGAGCGTCCGCCGCGGAGGCGGAGGCGTCTTCGGGTTCGATGGGGGCGAAGAGGCTCACGATCCCCCCGTAGTGGCGGTAATGGCTCGGCCGCGCTGGCGCGCCGCTTCGTACAGCAGGATGCTGCCGGCAACGGCGGCGTTGAGCGAGTCCATCGGTGCTCCGGTGTCCGGCGTGGTGGATTGCGGGATGCGGACCATGGCGTCCGCTGAGCGGACCAGCTCCGGAGGCAATCCAGCGCCTTCATTGCCCACCAGAAGCGCGGCGGGCACACGCCAGTCCGCTTCCCAGGGTGCCACGGCCTGGGGCGAATCCGGGCAGGCTGCATATACGCGCACGCCGGCCACGCGAAGCTGAGCCAGCAAGATTGGAGTAGCCACGCCGCGCAAGATGGGCAGGCGCAGCGCGCTGCCGGCGGAGGCCCGCAGGGCTTTGGGGCCGAAAGGATTGGCGGTGCCCATGCCTCCGGCCGAGCAGGCGGCGGCGCCGGATGCGCCGAAGGCTTCGGCTGTGCGCACAAGCGCTCCGACGTTGCCTGGATCCTGCACGCCCGCCATTACCAGCACCAGGGGCAGGCCGCGCACCAAGTCATCGAACGTGGCGGCGCGGGGCCGCACCAGCGCGGCAATGCCTTGCGGCGCTTCGGTGGCCGCGGCGTGGGCGAACAGGCGGTCACTGGTGCGCAGAAGGCGCGCGGCCGGGGGGATCCATTGTTGCAGGCGCGCCAAGTGGCGTGCGCCCGATTCACTTACGAGCAGGGCGGTGACTTCTATGCCGGAACGCAGCGCGGTTTCCACCAGCCGCGCGCCTTCAATTCCGGTAAGTTCGCCGGTTGGTTCGCCTGCGAGCGCGGTGCGGAAGCGCTTCAGCCAGCGATTGTCGCGGCTGGTGATGGGCTCGGGGACGCGCGAGAGGACGCGGCGGTCGGCTGTCGCGGTCATGAGACGAGCCTAGCAAAGGCGGCGGTGGGCGGTAAAGGCGGCTACTCAGGCCATGGGCTGAAGCCCCAGCTTTTGCCTAGGACTATGTCGTGGCTAAAGCCACGACCCACAATGCCGTGCGAAGTGCTTCAGGCGGCGGTTGGTTGGAAGTCGAGTTCCAGCGTGATGTCGATGGCTTTGTGGATGGAGCGATGCATGGGGCAGTTGGAGGCGAACACCTGGAAGACGCGCTCGGCGGTTTCCCGCTGCGATGCTGGTGCGCGCAGGTGTGCGGTCACGTGGATGCGGCGCAGGACCACCACGCCCTCCTCGGCTTCGTGCTCGCCGACGGCGTCCATGTACAGGTGGTCGGCGTCGGAATTGATCTCGCGCACGCGGAGGGCCCTGGCGAGCGTGCCCAACAAGCAGGCGGAGGTGGCGCCCACGAGGTAATCGAGGGTGGCCGCGCGGGGCGTGAAGGAGCCCTCGGGCAGCTTGTAATGCGCGGCGATGCCGCCGTGCATGCCCATGGGCACCGGCTGAGTCTCCGCAGGCAACGAAACCAGCTTGATCCCGCCGCCGGCTGGAACCGCACGCACTTCGGAGCGATAAATGACGGGGGATTTCGTCTGGGAAGAGATGGCAGCTTCGGACATGGGCGCCTCCTCGGCATGCCGAGTATAGCACGGGGCAAACGGGCTGGTTCCTTGCACCCGCTGTGATGCTGTGATAGTTTGCCGCGCATGAATTTCCTCCCGGTGATTTTGAACGCGGGGGGAGGGGTGGTCCGGGAAACGAGCCGGACTGCCAAGGCCAGGATACATTGCCGGCTGAGCTGTTGAAGATTTCAGCGGTTGACCCCGACACGAACGCCATACGTTACGCGGCAGAGTTCATCAGCCGCGGCCGCGTGGTGGGTGTGCCCACGGACACGTTTTACGGTCTGGCGGCCGATCCGTTCAATCTCGCGGCCATCGAAGAGATCTATCGCATCAAGGGCCGGCCGGAAGACCGTGCGCTGCCGATCCTGGTGAACTCGATCGAGCAGGCCATTACGCTGGCCCGCGATGTGCCGCCGCTGTTTCTGACCCTGGCGCAGAAGTTTTGGCCGGGCGCGCTGACCTTGCTGGTGGATGCATCGCACAAGCTGCCGCTGAAAATCACGGCGAACAAGAGACGCGTGGCGCTGCGCTGGCCTGGCTCGCGGGTGGTCAGCGCGCTGATCGAGCAGTGGGGCGCTCCCATCACCGGCACCAGCGCCAATATCTCCGGTCATCCGTCTTGTTCCAACGCCCAAGACTTGATGATGCAGTTGGGCGACCGCCTGCCGCTCGTCCTGGACTCGGGCGAAACCGGCGCGTTGCTGTCGTCGACCATCGTGGATTTGGGCGGAGACGGCTGGCAGTTGGTGCGCGAGGGACTGGTGACCACGCAGGAGATCGAACGCGCACTGGCGGAGTGAGCTGCGCCAGCCAGCCTACTGCAGGGTGATCCCCGTAAGGAAGTCGTAGCCGCCCGCAGGCTCCAGCACGACGTTTCCGACGCGCCGCCGGTGCACGGAGACGTTGTCCAGGAACCAGAGGTTCAAATAGGGCAAGTCATCGGCGGCAATTTTCTGCACCTCCGCCAAGAGCCGGCGGCGCCGCTCGAGTGCAGGTTCGACTCGGGCCTGATCCATGAGCGCGTCCAGGCGCGCATTACGGTAGTGGCCGCGGTTGGCGCCATCAGGCGGCATGCGGCGGGAGCTGAACAGGAACTCAAAAATGGCCGGGTCCTGGTTGGCGCCGATCCAGCGCAGAGTGTAAAGCTGAAAACTGCCGCGGCCGATGTCGGCCAGGAAGGTGGCTGTTTCGAGCGAGCGTACCTCGAGGTCCACTCCCACCCGCCGCCACTGCTCCTGCAAGACGGCGCCCAGCAGACGCGCAATCTCTTCCGTCGTGGTCTTTAGCTCCAAATGCAAGCGCATATCGCCGAGTTCGGGACGCCGCGGAAAACCGGCGGCGTCGAGCAGTTGTTCAGCGCGTGCCGGGTCGTAGGCATAGCTTCTTACATCCGGCTGGTAGGCCCAGCTATCCGGGGGAAGGGGGCCATCGGCCAGGCGCGCCTGGTCATGAAGCAGGTGGCGCACGATGGATTCGCGATCGGTGGCATAGGCCAGCGCCTGGCGAACCTCGAGGCGGGCCAGGACCGGGTCGTTGAAGTTGACGGCGATGTAGGCGTAGTTGGTGCCGGGCCGTTCGGTGATTTCGACCGCCGGGTCTTTCCGCATCACCTCCACCATATCCGGGGTAAGCGAACTCGTCTCGATGTCGGCGGTGCCCTTGCGCAGCTCGAGCGCGCGTACGATGGCCTCCGGCACAACGCGGAAGCGCACGCGTTCCACTGTGGGCGGCGTGCGGAAGTAATCCGGGTTGCGTTCGACCACGACCTCGTCGTCCTGGCGGGCGCTCACAAACCGGAACGGTCCCGAGCCCACCGGGTGCGCCGCGAAATCCGCACCCGCCTCGGCGGGCACGATGGCCAGCGCCGGACGCGCAATGTCCCAGAGGAATGACGCGTAGGGCTCGCTCAGCCGGAAGATGACGGTATAGGCGTCGGGGGCCTCCACCGCGCGCACCATGCGGATGGAACCGCGCTTGATGGTGGTGACCGCACCGTCAAGAATGGATTCAAATGTGAACTTGACGTCGGCCGAAGTGAGCGGCCGTCCATCGTGGAAGCGCACGTCCCGGCGGAGGTGGAACACATAGGTTAGCGCATCGGGAATGTCCCAGCGTTCGGCGACATCGCTGCGAAGGTTCAGGTGTTCATCCCGCTCGATCAAGCTGCTGAAAAGCAGGCTGCCGATGCGCGCCGACTGCGCGTCGGTGCCGATGCGCGGGTCGAGATTCACGGGCATGGACTCGATGAGAAATGTGACGGTGCCGGGAACGGTGTCCGGCCCGCGGGAGCAGCCGGCGAGCAGCAGTGTCATGCTGAAGACGGCGATAAGCAGCGATCGTGGAATGCGGGAACAGCAGATTCCTCGTCCGCCGCTGCGGACTCGGAATGACAGCGCAAAATAGGTGCGCCGGGAATACGTAAGTTGCCCGTTAGCGCGGCGGGGCATAGCACACCTTGCCCAGAATCGCCGGGCGGGCGGCGCCGGTGGCGCCCGGCAGGCTGGCCGTGCGGCGGTGGATGGTTTCGTTGGCCAGCAGAGCGAAGGCGAACGCCTCCTTGGCGTCGCCAGGCACGCCGAGCGCGTCGGAAGTCAGAAGCTCGATTTGGGGCAGTGCCGCCGCAAGCTGCGCCATCATCAGCGGATTGCGCGCGCCGCCGCCGGAGACGATGAGCTGCTGGATGCGCGCCCGCGGCAATACCCAACGGTGGAAGGCGTCCACGATGGAAAGCGCCGTCAGCAGTGTCGCGGTGCGCACCAAGTCCTCCGGACGCGCGCCATGGTGGCGTCCCCAATCCAGTATGCGCTGAACGCAGGCCGCGCCGTATTGTTCTCGTCCGGCGGTTTTCGGGGGCCGCAACCGGAAGTAGGGGTCCGCGAGGAGCTTATCCAGCAGCGCGGGAAGCAGACGGCCGCGCTGGGCCATCTGCGCGTCGTGATCGTACTGCCGGCGCCCCCGGGTGAAATAACGCACCAACCCGTCGGCCACCATGTTGCCGGGGCCGGTATCGAAGGCGAAGACCTGGTCAGGACGCGCGGCGCGGGGAATCACGGTGAGGTTGGCGATGCCGCCGATGTTGAGCGCGGCGCGGCCCTTCCGGGAATGGCGATAGAGCAAGTAGTCCACCCAAGGCACCAGAGGTGCGCCTTGGCCGCCGACGGCCATGTCCGCGGGACGGAAATCTGCGACGGTAGTAATTCCGGTTTCTGCGGCGATGACGGCGGGCTCGCCGATCTGCAAGGTGGAGCCGGCGCGCGCGCCCAGGAAGCGGCTGGGGATTCCTTGATGATAGATGGTCTGGCCGTGCGAGCCGATGAGCGCGATTCGCTGTGGGCTGACGCGAAATTTGCGGCAGGCGGCCAGCGCCGCACGCGCGAACACCTGACCGAGACGGACGTTCAATTGGCTCAACTCCTGAGTCGTGGTGGGGGTGCCTTCGGCCAGACGCAGTACGGTGGCGCGCAGGTCGCGGGGAAAATTCAGCGTTGCGAAATTTTCGAGGCGGGCGCGGCGGCTGCCGGCAGGGCCGGTGGGGATGCGCACCAGGGCCACGTCAATTCCGTCGGCGGAGGTGCCGGACATCAACCCCAGGACGAGACGGGCCCAACCGCGCGCCCGATCGTGACGATGTTTCATGAGATCTGTTTCTTGAGTTCGGCCAGCAGGTTCAGGGCGTCCAGGGGCCGCAATTGGTCGAGATCGGCGGAGCGCAGCGCATCGAGCACTCCGCGGTCAATGGGAGTGAACAGGACCTGCTGTTGGCCCGCGCCGTTGCCGGGCGCGCCGTTGGCGGTGTGCTGCGAGAGCCGCTCGCTCAACTGGTGTTCGCTCACTTCGTGGCGCCGCAAAATCTCCCGCGCGCGCTGGACCACGCTGCGCGGCAGTCCCGCCAGGCGGGCTACTTCGATGCCGTAGCTCTTGTTGGCGCTGCCTTCCTCGACGCGTCGCAGGAAGACGATCTCGTTGGGGGTCTCTTCGACCGAGACGTGAACGTTCTTGATTCCCGGGAGCAGGTCGGCCAACTCGGTCAGCTCATGGTAGTGGGTGGCGAAAAGAGTGCGGGCGCGAGTGTCCGATTGCAGATGTTCGACCACCGCCCAGGCGATGGAAAGGCCGTCAAACGTGGAGGTGCCGCGGCCGACCTCGTCCAGCAGCACCAGGCTGTGCGGCGTGGCCAGATTCAGGATGGCGGCCACCTCGCTCATCTCGACCAGGAAGGTCGAGCGCCCGCGTGCAAGATTATCGGAGGCGCCGATACGCGTGAAGATGCGATCGGTCAGGGGCAAGCGCGCCTGTTCGGCAGGAACGAAGGAGCCCATCTGGGCCAGCAGGACGATCAGGGCGGCCTGGCGGAGATAGGTGGACTTGCCGCCCATGTTGGGTCCGGTGATGAGCAGGATCTGGTGGGTCGCGGAGTCCAGGTAGAGCGAGTTGGGAACAAAACGCTGGCCCTGCTGCTCGAGGAGCTGTTCGATGACCGGATGTCGTCCTCCGACGATAAAAAGCTCGCCGGTCTCGGTGAATTCCGGACGCTGGTAATTGCGCGCCGCGGCCAGCCGGGCCAGGTTGGCCAGCACGTCGAGTTGCGCCAGAGCCAGGGCGGTGCGGCGAAGGCGCGGCGACTGCTGGGCCACCCAGCCGCGCAGCTCGGCAAAGAGGCGGCGCTCGATCTCGGCGATGCGCTCGTCCGCAGCGAGCACTTTCTGCTCGTATATTTTGAGCTCCGGCGTGGTGAAGCGTTCGGCGTTCACCAGCGTCTGTTTGCGCTCAAAGTCGGCCGGCACCAGGGACAAATTGGCCTTGGAGACTTCCAGGTAGAAGCCGAAGACCTGGTTGTAGCGAATCTTGAGCGAGGCGATGCCGGTGCGCTTGCGTTCGCGCTCCTCCATGGCGGCGATGACCTGGCGGCTGTGCTGGCTGAGGTCGCGCAATTCGTCCAGCTCAGCGTCCACGCCACGGGCGATCACGCCGGGTTCGGAGGCCAGCGGCGGCGGGTCTTCGGCGATGGTTTTCTCCAGGCGCTGGTGGAGGTCGGCGAGCTCATCCATCCCCGCGAGCAGGGTGGCCAGGCGAGGCGCGGCGCAGTTGCCCAGGAATCGCCGCACCAGCGGGATGCGCGCCAGGGATTGGCGCAGAGCGACGAAATCGCGCGGCGTGGCCATACCCAAGGTGGCCCGGCTAGCCAGACGCTCGAGATCCTGTACGCCGCGCAGATTTTGGCGAATCTCTTCGCGCAGCACGGTGTGCGATTTCAGCTCGGCCAGTGCGTCCAGTCGCTCCTCGATCTCCTGTCGGTCCAACTCCGGGCGGAGCACCCAGGCGCGCAGCAGGCGCGCGCCCATGCTGGTGACGGTGGCGTCAATGGCCGCCAGCAGGGTTGCGGGACCCGCAGCGTGAGAACCGCGGGGCGTTTCGTCGGCGAATAGAGGAGTGAGCAGTTCGAGGTTGCGCACGGTCACCGGGTCCAGCACCAGGGCGTCCTGCTGCTCGTAGTAGCGCGGGGCATCGAGGTGCGCCAGCGCTGCCGGCTCGCCCTCGCCTTTGGCCGAGGTCTCGCGCAAGTAGTGCAGCAGCGCGCCGGCGGCGCAGACCGCCTGGGCATGTCCGGCCAGGCCCAGCCCTTCGAGGTCTTTCACGCCGCACTGCTCGGTAAGCATGCGCTCGCCGTAGTCGCTGCGGAAGACCCACTCCTCCAGGCGCGTTTCGATGCCTTCGCGAAGACTGCCGGGGGGACCTTCGGGCCGGGGCGGGCCGGCGGGCGAGAAGAGCGCGGCCTGGCTCGGCAATAAGATCTCGCGCGGGCGAAGGAGTTGCAGCTCGTCTCGCAATCTGTCTTCGGCTTCCGCGCCGGCAAACTCCGTCGCGCGGAATTCACCTGTGGAAACGTCCACATAGGCCAGGCCGATCGGCGCGCCATCGGGTGCGCGGGCCACTGCGGCGAGAAAGTTGTTTTCCTTGGGTTCGAGCACGCGCAGGTCGGTGGCCGTCCCCGGCGTGATGACCCGGACCACCTCGCGCCGCACCAGACGTTTGCCGGGACCGGGCTGCTCCATCTGGTCGCAGACGGCGACCTTAAAACCGGAGCGCAGCAGCCGGGCCAGGTAGGTTTCCACAGCGTGATAAGGCACGCCGCACATGGGAATGGGCTCGCCGCGCTCGCGGTTGCGGGAAGTGAGCGTGATCTGTAGCTCTCGCGAGGCCACGATGGCGTCCTCGTAAAACAGCTCGTAGAAATCGCCCAGCCGGAACAGCACCAGGGCGTGGGGATAGCGGCGCTTGATCGTCTGGTACTGCCGCATCAGCGGTGTAGAGGCTTCTCTCATGCGGGGCTCGCGAGGGGGCATTATACTAGCGCGGTGGGCTTCCCAGGCAAAGCGGCTGACCGGACTTCGCGCGTAAGTCTGAGGAAAACTCCGGGCACCGAGGTGGAAATCAAGCTGCGGGTGGCCGGCCGGCAGGCGATGTTGCGCCGGCTCAGGCGGCTAAGAGCCGCCGGCGGTGCGCGCATGCACGAGATGAATACGCTCTATGACATCCCCGGCGGAGCCTTGGCGCGAGAAGGGAAACTACTGCGCATCCGGGTGGAGCGGCCGGCTCCGTCGCACGGGGCGGGGAAGGCGGCCAGCAAGGTGCGTGCCGCTGCCACGCCGCAGGCCGCCGTGCTGACTTACAAGGGCCCGGTGCAGGCAGGTGGCGGGGAGGCCAGCTTCCACGGGCGGCGTTACAAGATTCGCGAGGAACATGAAGTCCGCGTTGAAGATGAGGCTGCGCTGGCGCGCATTTTCGAGGGGATGGGGCTGCGCCCGTTGTTCCGCTATGAGAAGTACCGTTCGGCCTACCGCTTGCCGGGTTTCGCCGGGCTGATAGTGGAGTTGGACGAGACTCCCATCGGCGATTTTCTGGAACTGGAGGGCGATCGCGCGGCGATTGACCGCTGCGCCGCGCTGCTGGGATTCCGGCCGGCGGACTATATCGTCAAGAGCTACGGCGCGCTGTTCCTGGAGCAGCGCCGGTCCGCCGCGGCTGCCGGCACCTCAGGCGAACCCTCGCCCGCTACAGGCTTGCCCGACATGCTCTTTGGGTCCGGCGGTCACGCTGCTGCGGCTCTTGCGCGCCCTGCCGGAGGAGGTCTCCGGCAGGGTTAAGGCAAGAAAAAACCACCGGCTACGCCAAAGAAATTCTAGTGGTGGCGGCCGGTCGGGTTTTGCAGCTTCTCATCGCCCAATTCGATGTTGTCGTAGTAGGCGAATCCGATGCTTCTGGGAGAACCACCGTAGGTGTCATCCACAAGTGTCGCAGTCAGAGCCCGGTGATTCGGGAAATTGCCGAACACCGTCAATACCTGGCTCCAAGTGCAAACGAAGCTGCCGCAGAGGGCGTTCGACGCAGGCTGGCCGATGCCGCCGAGCTCGGCGTCAAACTGGGCCAGGTCCCATCGCTGCGCGTTGGAGGTGAGGTCTTCGAAGAGCCAGGTGTCGGCCGGACAGCCGATGAAGTTCGGGAACGGGCCTGTGTACCCGAAGGCATTGCCGTCCGAGGTGCCGTCGCCGTTTACGTCTATGGCCAGTTGGATACGCGGCGACCCGCCGCCGCAAGAGCCGCCGGCGGCGAAGCGGAAATTGAAGGAAAGTTGGCTGGTCAGATCTTCGACCTGAGTGCCCCAATCCAACGCCCGCTTTACGGTGCCAAATGTTGCGACTGTGACGTCCATCCGAATGACCTTGTTTCCGGGATTCACCGGGTCGGTTACCCACATAGATGTACCACCGAGCCGAAATCCATCCCTCACATGCGGTCCAAAACCAAAATGCTGAGCGGTGGCCGGAACGACCAATGTAATCAAGCAGATGGCCAGTGCCGGCAGAAGAAACGCCGAAAGGGGGGCTTGTATCTTGTTCATGACAGTCCTCTTTCGATATGTAGTTCGAGAGACTTGCCTCGCACGCGGCTGGGAACGTGCGTTGAGGGTCCTCGCGGCGAGGCGTCTAACCAATTATTGATTCGGATCACCGCGAAAAAAGCCTGGTCTCCCGTACAGGCGGATACAAAGGGCTATTATCTGTCGCGCACTTTTCGTACTAGGGCAGGACTCGCGGCCTTACTGCCGTGTATCCGCGCCGCACGGCGGTGCTACCGGCGGGTCATGATTCCTCGTGTGGCGTGGCAGGCAGGCCTGACAAGGGCGGCGGCTGTTCCCCAAGGCAAGAAATTTACTGATTTTACCTACTCTTTTCTTGACAAAGGTACCGTCTGCCGTTAACTACATTTTGGGTGCAATTGTTGACGATGAGTTATTCGACGGTTCAGGACCCGGAGCCTAGATGCAGCTTCGGGGAGCGCGACACGGATTGGGCCATCAGCGGGCGTCTTGTTGGGCGACCCGGCACCGACTAGGGGAGCAACACATCGGTAATCCGATGACCCGTGGTCGGGAGTTGCTTCCGGCCACGGTTTTTTTGTGCGAGAGCCGGGACTCGGAGCCTCCTGGGAGGTGAAAATGTCCACGCTGCACGCCACGGAACTACTGGGCGGGGAGGCTTATGACGCCCAGGGAAATTTCGTTGGCCGGGTGACTGAACTTTTTATCGAGCCGGCTGAACAGTCCAACCGAATCGCGCGCTACCTGCTGGGCCGGGGCAAGTACCTGCCGTTGGTGGCGCGGCACGACCAGGTCTCGTTCGTGGCCCCCGGAGTGATTAAGCTCAAGGTGGGCGAAAAAGAGCTCGAACACTTCAGCCCCAACGAGGCTTGGCTGGCCGTGCGCAAAGATCTGCTGGACCAGCAGATCATTGACACCAAGGGCCGCAAGGTCGTGCGAGTCAACGACATTGACCTGGCCGAACAGCCCACCAACGGCACGGTGGAGTTGCGCGTGACCGACGTGGATGTGGGACTAACGGGAGCGGCGCGCCGCCTGCTGCAGGGCCTGGCCTCGCCGTCCTTTATCCGGCGCATACAGGGGCAGCTTCCGGCGCGGGTCATCCGCTGGGAATTCGTCAACTTGATCGAATCCGACCCGCTGCGACGCGTGAAACTGCGCATCACTCACCAGAAGCTGGAGAAGATGCATCCGGCCGATCTGGCCGACATCATGGAGGAACTCTCCCCCGCGGAGCGGCAGTCGATCATCGCTTCACTCGATGAGCAGACCGCCGCCGAGACGCTGGCCGAATTGGACTCGCGCCTCACTTCGCAGATCGTCGAGAAGATGGCCCCCGAGCACGCCGCCGACATTCTCGAGGAGATGGAGCCGGACAAGGCGGCCGACGTGCTGGCCGGATTGTCGCCGGAGGCTTCCCAGGATGTGTTCGACGAGCTGCGCGGGGAAGACGCCCGGGAGATGGCGGCGTTGCTGCGCTTCGACGAAAATTCGGCGGGCGGCATGATGACTACGGAGTTTGTGCTGGTCGGGGAGAGCGCCAGCCGCGCGGAAGTGGTCGAGTGGATTCGCAGGAAGGAAGCGGAATCCGGACATCTCGACAACGTCTTTCTGATTGACGGGGACGCCAAGCTTTCCGGCGCAGTCGAGGTGGCCCGGCTGTTGCTGGCGGCGGCCGATCAAGCGGTTTCCGAGTTGAAGTCCGAGCCGCTGGTGTGGGTGCCGGGGGACGCCAACGAAAGGGAAGTTTTCGAGCTCTTCGATAAGTACAACCTGCGCAGCTTGGCGGTCGTGGACGCCAGCGGCCGGCCCATCGGGGCCATCACCGTGGACGATGTGGTCACGCGGCTGCGCGCGAAATTATAGGGAGTAGCGATCAGGTGTGATGAATTTGGTGGCCATCAACGAACGGGTGGAACAGTGGCGCCAGGGCGCGGTGCGCGTGCGGCGGCGCAGCCGGCACGTCTGGCAGCGTGTGGCGCTGTTCTTGGCGGTCCTGGGGCCGGGCCTGATCACCTCGACGGTGGACAACGACGCGGGCGGCATCTCCACCTATTCGGTGGCCGGGGCCCGCTTCGGCTACCTGCTGCTGTGGTCGCTGGTGCCCATGGCTATCATCCTCTACGTCACCGAGGAGATGTGCGCGCGGATGGCGGTGGTGACGGGCAAGGGGCTTTCGGACCTGATCCGCGAGGAGTTTGGCTTCCGTCCCACATTTTTCGTGATGCTCTGCGGCCTGGTGGTGAATCTCGGCAACGTGGTGGCGGAATTTGCGGGCGTGGCCGCGGCCATGGAAATCCTGCACATCAGCCGCTACATCGCCGTGCCACTGGCGGGCTTGCTGGTCTGGGTTCTGGTGCTGCAGGGTACGCACCGCCAGGTAGAGAAGGTGTTCCTGGCCCTGTGCAGCTTCTATCTGGCCTATTTCTTTTCGGCGCTTTTGGCCAAGCCCAACTGGCTGGAGGTGGCGCAGCACACGGTGGTTCCCACCTTTCAGTTCAATGCGGGTTACCTGTTGATGCTCACGGCGCTGGTGGGCGCTACGGTCGCGCCGTGGCAATTTTTTTACATTCAGGCGGGATTTGTGGAGCGGCGGGTGGGGCCGCGGCACTATGGGCAGGCGCGAGCCGACGTGATTGCCGGAGTGGTCAGCAGCATGCTCATCGTTTTTTTCATCATGGTTTGCACGGCCGCGACGCTCTACGCTTCCGGCCAGCGCAATATCACCGATGCGGCAGATGCCGCCCGTGCGCTGGCGCCGTTGGCGGGCCGCTGGGCGGAGTTGTTGTTCGCCTTTGGCTTGCTGAACGCGTCGTTATTGGCCGCCTCCATTTTGCCGCTCTCGACCGCCCAAGTCATTTGCGAAGGATTGGGATTCGAGGCCGGTATTGATCACAAGTTCCGTGAGGCGCCGATCTTCTACTGGCTGTATGGCATCCTGATCGTGGTGGGAGGCGGGTTGATCTTGATCCCGGGGGCGCCGCTTTTGCGCATCCTGGTACTTTCTCAAGTGGCCAATGGAATATGGCTGCCGGTCGTGCTGATTTTCATGCTTCGCCTGATCAATCGCCGCGACCTGATGGGAGACAAGGTGAACAGTGCAACATTCAACGCCGTGGCCTGGCTCACCGCCCTGGGCATGATCGCGCTGACGCTGGTGCTGATCTATTTTGGCGTGTTCCGCCCCGGCGCCGCCCCGGTGCCGGGCCTGTAGTCGGCGGACTCCAAACCGAATGGCCTCCTGCCGCAGCGAATCGTCTCGTGTGGCCCGCAAGTCTGATGCAGCGCGGCAAGCGCTGCGCCTTGTCGTTGCGCGGCGGGCGATGCTACACTCATTTTTCAAATTTACCGGCGTTGCAGTTGTGCGCCGACGGAGACTTGCTTGGCGGATCCAAAGCACGAAAAACACGAAGAAACCTTTCGAGTGATTGACCGGCGGCTCTTCAATGCCGAGGGCGAGATTCGCGACGAGGCGCTGCGCGAGGAGAAGGACCAGCCGGCGTCGCCGCCCGCCGTCATTTCCGGTAAGCCGTCCACCCTCACGCCCAGTTCCACGACTTCGACCGCCGCCCCTCCGGCGACCGAAGCCGCGCGGGAGGCCGCATCCGCCGTTGCGCCCTCGCGCGGATTCGAGATGCTGGTCAACTTCGTGGCGCAGAATGCCGCCATGCTTCTGGGCGCGTATCCCGATCCGCGAACCGGGCAAGCCATGCTGGACCTGGAAGGCGCGCGAGAGTTGATAGACATGCTCGACGCGCTGCGCGAGACCACCCGCGGCAATCTGGCTGCCGATGACGAACGGCTGCTCTTGGACGTGCTCGGCAGCCTCAAACTTTCCTTCATGGAGATGACCAAGGCCGCGGCCAAGGCCATGCAGGAAAAGGCCAAAGCGCGTCCGTGAGCTGAAGTGTCCTGACCGTGTCGCTCTCCAATCCGCCGCTAGACTCTCCGCTGCGATTCACCGTCATGGGTTCCGGCACTTCGATGGGCGTGCCCACCCTGGGCTGTCCCTGCCGCGTCTGCCATTCCCAGGATCCGCGCGACAACCGCACGCGGCCTTCGGTGATGTTGTCCCGCGGCGGGCGCAACGTGGTCATTGACACCACGCCCGATTTCCGGCAGCAGGCCCTGCGTGAAAAACTCGAGCGGCTGGACGCGGTCGTCTACACCCACAGCCATGCCGACCACATTCTGGGCTTCGATGACATACGCCCGTTCAACATGCGGCAACAGTCGGCGCTGCCCATCTACGCCTCGCAGGATACGCTGGCGGCTCTGCGGCGCACGTTCGCCTACGCCTTCAACGAGCCCCCGCCGGGGATCACCATCCCCCAGGTGACGCTTCATGCGGTGAATGGCCCGTTTGAGTTGTTGGGGACACGCTGGACGCCGGTGCTGGCCGAGCACGGCGATATGCCCGTTTTCGGCTTCCGCGTGGGCGGGCTGGCCTATCTGACCGACTTCAGCCGCCTGCCGGCGGATTCCAAGCCCTTGCTGGCCGGAGTGGACGACCTGGTGCTGGATGCGTTGCGCGACATCCCTCACCCCATGCACCAGACCGTCCAACAGGCCCTCGAGCTGGTGGCCGAATTGCGCCCCCGCCGCGCCTGGTTTACGCACATTGCGCACGATCTGCCGCACCTGGAAACCAATGAGCGCTTGGCGCGCCTGGGATTCGCCCATGTGCAATTGGCCTACGATGGGCTGAGCTTTGAGGTTCGTCTATGAGCGAATTCAAAGTGCTGCGCTCGACCGATGACTGGGAGGGATTGTACGGCCCAGCGAAGCTGGGCTCGGTGGTATCCATCGGGAATTTCGACGGGCTGCACCTGGGACACCAGAAGATTTTGCGGGGCGTCGCCGAGCGCGCGCCGGCCTGGGGGGCCCTGGCGGCGGCCGTCACGTTCGAGCCCCATCCCCTCAAGGTGTTGCGCCCCGAGCAGGCTCCGCCACTGCTGCAGACGCTCGAACAGAAAGTGGCGGGATTTATCGAGCTGGGCCTGGACGCCGCGCTGGTGCTGAATTTCAATTCCGCGCTGGCCGCTTTGTCTCCCGAGGAGTTTGTCCGCAGGACGTTGGCTGGGCCCTTGCGCGCTAACCTCGTACTGGTTGGGCACAGCTTCCGCTTCGGGAAAAATCAGGCGGGGAATGCCGAGCGGCTCCGGGATCTGGGCGAGAAATTTGGGTTCGCAGTCGAAATCGTCGAGCCGGTAATCGTGGACGGCGAAGTGGTCTCCAGTTCCGTAGTCCGCAGCGCCATAGCCGATGGGCGCGTGGCCCGCGCCGCGCGGCTGCTCGGCCGCCCGTTTGCGCTCACCGGGAGGATTCTCCGCGGCACGGGGCGCGGCGGCAGCTTGGTTTTCCCGACGCTCAACCTCGCTCCGGAACAGGAACTCCTGCCGAAGGCAGGCGTATACGCCACCGAGACGCTCGTCGGCGCCCGCGTCTATCGCTCCGCCACCAATGTGGGTGTCCGGCCAACCTTCGACGGCGGCGCGCTCGGCGTGGAAAGCCATCTGTTCGATTTTTCGGAAGATCTGGTGTCCGGCCGCATCGAAGTGCGTTTTTGGGAGCGCCTGCGTGATGAAAAGAAATTCAGCGGCCCCGAGGAGCTGCGCCAGCAGATTTCCGCCGACCTGGATCAAACTCGGGATTTCTTCCGGCGGCTGGACCAATCCGCGGTTACGTCCCAGCCCGCCTGACGCCGCGGCACTTCCAGGCGCCAGCCCTCAATTAGCGCTCTTGCGCCCGTAGAAGCGAAGGTCGCATTTGCGGCAGCGGTAGGGAAGCACTCTCCGAAACCAGCAACTCAGTTTTTCCTGCCAATCCACTCTCTGCGATCGCGATACGTCCGTGCTGCCACAACGAGGGCAAGCCAGCCGTGACTTCGTGGGCGTGGTGGTCGGGCGGGGCGTGGAAATCTCCTGCTGCGGCGCAATCTGTGTAGTGGCCATGCTGGAGAAAATATACCCTCGGGCTTTGGTGCTGTCGAGCGCCGGCCACACAGGATGGTGCAAATGTGTCAACCAGCAGCAGTTTGGACGGAAGGGAACGAAGCCGGGCGCAAAGATGACTGAATCAGCGGCAGGAGTCGCAATAGCCGCCGATTTCGGTGCGCGTGACGGTGATCTTGACGCCGGTATCGCGCTCGATCTGGCGCTTCATCTGCTCGTAAAGATCGCTTTCGACTTCGCGCACCTTGCCGCAGCGCAGGCAAGCCACGTGGATGTGGTCGCGAGGGCCGTGGCTTTCGTAGTAGTGCCGGTGCCCGTGGATGTGCAGCAGGTCCAGCTCGTCCAGCAATCCCAAGCGCTTGAGCATTTCCAGGGTGCGATAGACCGTGACGCGGTGGACGTTGGGGTCAATCTTCTGCGCGCGCTCCAGGATGGCATCGGCGCTGAGGTGCCGTTCGGCCTGGTCCATCACTTCCAGCAACACCCGGCGCTGGCGCGTCAGGCGCACCCCGCGCCCTTCTAGCGCCAGGCGCAAGCGGCCCGGATCGCTATGAGCGTTGATGCGCTCGCCGGAGGAAACGCGCTGCCGATGAGTGGCGGTAGCCATATTTCAACGAATCACTGGCTTGGGAGTAGCCGTAAAACATCATTGTACATCACCACGATGAAGACCAACAGCAGGAAGACCATTCCCACGGCCACGACGCGTTCCTTGATCTTGAGGCTCAGGTCTTTCCGCAACAGTCCTTCGACGCCCAGCATCAGGATGTGTCCGCCATCGAGAATGGGGATGGGCAGCAGGTTGAGAACGCCTAAATTGAGGCTGACCAGGGCCATGAAGCTGATGAGGTCGCCGAAACCTCTCCGCGCGGCCCGGCTGGACTCCTGCACAATTCCCAGCGGCCCCTGCACCTGCTTGAGAGAGACTCGGCCGGTGAACAACTGCCCCACCAGGTACACCATCTTGCTGGACAGCACCACGTGGAACTGCGCGGACTTGGAAAACGCCGCTGGCACCGAGTAGCTGCGCCGGACGGTGGAGAAGCGGAAGGTGAAGCCAAGCTGCCAGCGCGCCCTGCCGTCGCCCGGATCACCCCAGGCGGGTTGAACCTGAATCTTCATCCTCTGGCCGTTGCGCTCGACTTCCAGATCCATCGCCCTTCCTTCGCTTTGCTGGATCAGCTCCATCAACTGGTAAAAGCTCCGGATGGGTTGTCCTCCGGCGGCCACGATGGCGTCGCCCGCCACGATGCCGGCGGCTTCGGCAGGCATGCCGCTGGTTACAGTGCCGACTACGGTTGGTTCGGCGGGATAGCCCAGCACGGCGAACGGCTGAATGTCGCTCTGTACGCTCAGGGAGATTCGCTGGCCTTGCCGCTCGACCACCACGGGCTCGGTGCGGCCGGGAGCGGAAAGGGCCAGCTCCAGCGCGATGCGATCCCACGTGGGATTTTCGGCGCCGGCGAAGGAAACGATGTGGTCTCCCGGCTGAATGCCGCCGGCCTGCGCCGGAGAGTCTTTCATTACGCCGGCGATCACCACCGGCTGATCGGAGTAGGTCGGCTGTTCGCCGCCGTAGACGAACAAACCGGCGGTGAGAGCCACAGCCAGGAGCAGGTTGGTCGTGGGGCCGGCCAGCACGATGAACATGCGCTGCCAGCGCGCTTTGGAAAGGAACTCGTCGGGATCGCCGCGCCTCTCGTCCGACGGATTCTCGCCGGCCATGCGCACGTATCCGCCCACGGGAAACGCGCTCAGACGATAGTCGGTGGCGCCGCGCCGCACTCCAAAGAGCCGGGGGCCGAGTCCGAAGGAAAAAACGTCCACGCGCACGCCGAACAGCCGGGCCACCATGAAATGGCCAAACTCGTGGATCACGACCATCACGCCCAAGCCGAACACAACTGCCACAATTCCGGTTAACACGGGTCCTCCCTAACTTGGCCTCTCCCCAAGGCTGCCTCACCACGGTGGTTCGAGCGGCGGGCGGCACTTCGCCCGCTCATTCTACCGCTAACACTACCTCTAGCGGGCGACCGCCATGCGCTGGCTCTGGCGCCCCACCTCTTCCTGCGCCAGCCGCCGGGCTTCTCCATCGGCCGCGGCCACGTCTTCAATCACCCGCAGCGTGATTCGCGGCATCCGTTCCAGCACGCGCTCGATGACCTGGGCGATGCCGGGAAAGGCCAGCCGCCGTTCCAGAAACGCCGCCACCGCCACTTCGTCGGCGGCATTCAAAGCGCAGGGTTGGGCTCCGCCTTCTCGCAGGGCTTGGCGGGCCAGCGCCAGACAGGGAAACCGGCGCGCGGAGACCTTTTCAAAATCGAGCCGCCGCAGGGCCCCCCAATCCAGCCGCACTCCATTCGATGCAGCGCGCTCTGGATAGGTTAGCGCATATTGGATGGGTAGGCGCATATCGGTCGGTCCCAGTTGTGCCAGGATTGAACCATCCACAAACTCCACCATGGAATGGATCGTGGACTGGGGATGTATGACCACTTCGATCTGATCCGGCCGCATCTGGAAAAGCCAGTGGGCTTCGATCACCTCGAAACCCTTGTTCACCAAAGTCGCTGAATCCACGGTGATGCGCGGGCCCATGCGCCAGTTGGGATGCGCCAGCGCCAGTTCCGGCGTGGCCTGGGCCATCTGGGCCAGCGAGACCTTGCGGAAAGGACCTCCCGAGGCGGTCAGAATCAGGCGGCGTACCTCCTGGGGACGACCGGCGCGCAAGCACTGGTGGATGGCATTGTGCTCGCTATCCACGGGGAGCAGCTCCACGGCATGCTCCTTGGCCGCGGCCATGATCAACTCGCCGGCGGCCACCAGGACTTCTTTATTCGAGAGCGCCACTTGCTTGCCCGCTCGTACGGCGGCGTAGGTAGCCTCCAAACCCACGACCCCTACGGCAGCCGACACCACAATGGAAGCGTCTGGATGCGTTGCGACGCTGAGCAGGCCATCGGCGCCCCACTGGATTTCCGGCAACGGCGCGTGTGCGGCGTCACGCAGGCGTTGGCGCAGTTGCTCCGCGCGTCCGGCGTCGGCCACCGAGACGAGTTGCGGGCGGTGGAGGCCAATCTGGGCAATCAGTTCGTCGAGGTTGGTTCCGGCGGCCAGAGCCACGACCCTGAAGCGCTCGGGAAAGCCCTGCACGACGTCCAGGGTTTGTTTCCCAATCGAGCCGGTCGAGCCAAGAATGGCGATCTGTTTCATGCCGGGTCAGAAAACAGTGAATTGGATCTCCCGCCAGCGGGACGCTCAGGCCCGCGGCGCCAGCACCAGGTCAAAATAGTACCAAACCACTGGCGCAGCCAAAATCAGCGCGTCAATGCGATCGAGCACTCCGCCGTGTCCCGGCAGCAGGGTTCCGGAGTCTTTGACGCCGGCGCTGCGCTTGTAGGCGGATTCGAGCAGGTCGCCCACTTGGCCGGCGATATTCGCCAAGCCGGCCATCACCAAAGTGTGCCACGGATCGAACTGCAGCCAGCCGGCAAAGGCAGCGCCCACGGCCAATGACCCGACCAAATTCGCCGCAGCTCCCTCCCAGGTCTTGGCCGCACTCAACTCCGGGGCCATGCGCAGGCGCCCTATATATCGGCCGACGAAATAGGCAAGCGTGTCACCCACCCACACCAGCACCAGAGCGAACAGCAGAAGCCGCGGGCCTATTACGTCCACGGCTGCGAGGCGCACGACCGTGCTGAGCGGCAATGCGATGAAGATCAGCCCGGTAACGCTGGCGCCGATGTCGCCGAGAGCCGCCGCCAGCGGGCGCCGTGAGGCGAAAAGAATTACCGCTAGGCCCACTACAAAAATCAACAAGACCAGCTCCAGCGGCGGCGCCGGGGCAGGGGAGAATCGTATCAGGCGCAGGTCGCGGCCGAGGGTCCAGGAACGGCCTTGCACGGCAGCCCACTGCGCGAAGAACACAGTTGCGGAGCAGACCAGCGTCCACAGCCGGTAAGCGCGCAGGCCGGCGCGCTCCGCGAGGCCGAAAAATTCGATAAGCGCGAGGCCGGACACCGCCGCGGCCAGTATTGCCACGAGGCCCGTGGGGCCCCACCATACAAGCGCGACCACGGCGGGAATCAGGACCGCCGCGGTGGCAACACGTGTCCAGTTCATGGCGCGCCGGGCGAGGCCCGCCGGCAGTCGGTCGGAAGAATTCTCATTCGGCCCTGGCTGCGGATTTTCCGCCGCGCGCCGCGGCGGCCAGCCCGCCGTAACGCCGCTCGCGTTTCTGGTATTCCACTAGGGCGGCGTACAATTCGGCACAACGGAAGTCGGGCCACAGCGTCTCGGTCACGTAAATTTCGGCATAGGCGATCTGCCACAGCAGGAAATTGCTGACGCGCATTTCGCCGCTGGTGCGAATGAGCAGATCGGGATCGGGCAGCCCGGCGGTGTAGAGATTGTCGGCGATCATCTGCTCGTCCACGCGAAAGGTCTCCAGGCCATTGTTGTGGACGCCATTGTGACGCACGCCGTCGAAGATGGCGTTGAAGGCGTCCACCAGTTCGGCCCGGCCGCCATAGTTGAGCGCCACGTTGAGGCACATCCCGGTATTGCCGGCAGTGTGCGCCACGCCGCGCTCGACATCGGAGCGCACTCCCTGCGGAAGCTGATCGGCGCGTCCGATGACCTGCAGCCGAATGTTGTTGCGGTGGATGACGGGCAATTCTTTCCTCAGGTACTCGCGCAGAAGGCGCATCAGAAAATCAATTTCCGCCTTGGGCCGGCGCCAGTTTTCGAGCGAGAACGCGTACAAGGTGAGCGCGGGAATATGCAATCGCGCGCAGGTTTCGATCACGGCGCGCGCCGATTTCACGCCGGCGCGGTGCCCGGCCACTCGCGGCAGATGGCGCCGCTCGGCCCAGCGGCCGTTGCCGTCCATGATGATGGCGATGTGGTGTGGCAGGCGCCGCGGATCGAGCTGTTCGAGCAGACGCGCCTCTTCGCGGCTGGCGGATGGAAGCAGCTCGGGCGGCTTCACGACTGAATTCCCGCGAATTGTCCTGATGAACGCACGACCGGGGCTGAACGCTTGCACCATCGCAAAATTAACACAGCGACTCAAGGCGCGCAACCGCCGCGCCTGGTCGGCGGCGCGCGGCCGGCGGTGCTATCCCCAGAGGGTCAGCGCGGCGACGATGGTGCCGGCGATGGCGGCGCCGTAACACAGGACGGCGATGAGCATCGCGGCGCCGTGCAAACCCAGGTCCACCAGCGTGAAACGAAAGCGGTGGGCCCAGTGGAAAAGCGGGAGGGAGATGAGGACAAAACAATAGAGGCGCGTCAGGGGATGAGCGAGCAGGGCCTGCATCCGCGAAAATTCCAGCGCGTCCGCCGGCAGCATCCCCAGCGGCCCGGCGATACCGAAAAGCAGAATGTGAATGGGAATCAGGAGGGCGGCGACCACGCCGCCTGCCGAAAACAGGGACCACCAAAACGGCTCATTCGATTTCGCCATGATTCAGCCTTTCAAGAGAAACCACGCCACGATCGCCGAGAGCACCGCCCAGGCTGCGTAGTTGGGGGCGATAATCAGCGCGGGCTTCACACGCTCCTCGCCGATGCGCACGGCCATGGCCTTGGGCGTGAGATGGAACCAGGTGATAGTGTGAAAGAGAGCGAAGGCCAGGGCCACGATATGGAACAAGACGGCCAGGGGTGATTTCAGGCTGTCCAGAAATGCCTCGTAGGCCGCCTGCCCCTCATTCAGGCGGCGAATCATCACCAGAAAGATCACCACGTAGGCGGCGACAAAAACACTGGTGAGTTCCCGCAGCATGAAGAGGAAATAGGGTCTCCGCCGCAACCACCAAGGCGGGCTTCGCCGCAACCACCAATTAGCAGGTATGGTCCGCACGTCAGGCTTCATCGCTTTTCTCTTCCCCCAAACGGCCAAAGCACCTCTTTGAACCAGTCCACTGTGCTGGCCAGCTTGGCCTGTTGGATGGCGCCGGCCGGGTCCACGTGCTTGGGACAGACGGCGGAACATTCACCGATGAAGGTGCATTGCCAGATGCCGTCATGGCTGGCGACGGTTTCCTGCCGCTGGTCGCGGCCCTGGTCACGGGAATCGAGGTTATAACGCTGGGCCAGGGCGATGGCCGCGGGGCCCAGGAAGTGCGGCTCCATGCCTACGACGGGGCAGGCGCCGTAGCAGAGCATGCAATTGATGCACATGCTGAAGTCCTTGAACCGCGCGTGTTGGGCCGGGGTCTGCAGGTATTCGCCTTCCGAAACCGGTTTTTCGCCATCGCGGCGCACGATCCAAGGCTGAATGCTCTTCAGTTTTTCAAGAAAGGAGTCCAGTTGAAACACTAGGTCTCGTAGGACAGGAAAATTCGCGAGAGGTTCCACGCGAATCGGGTTGGGGTAGTAGTCCCTCAGGAATGCGGAGCAGCCCAGCTTGGGTACGCCATTCACCATGACGCCGCAACTGCCGCAAACGCCCATGCGGCACGACCAGCGGAAGGAGAGCGAGCCGTCCGACTGGTCTTTGATGTGATTGAGCGCGTCCAGCACCACCCAATCTTTGCGGAAGGGCACTTCGTAGGTCTGAAAGCGCGGCTCCTCTCCTTTTTCAGGGGAGTAGCGAAACACTTCCAGGCGCATGGTGCCTTCGGACGTGCTATTTGCCATAGACTCGTTCTCCGGGCGGCCAGCGAGTGATGACGACGTCTTTGTAGCCGATGCGCGGTTCTCCGTCGGTGCGAAAAGCCAAAGAGTGTTTCAGGAAGTTCTGGTCGTCGCGCTTGGCGAAATCGGTGCGCTGGTGAGAGCCGCGCGACTCCTTGCGCTCGAGAGCGGAATGGGCCAGGGCCTGGGCGACGTCCAGCATGAATTCCAGCTCCAGGGCGGAGATCAGCTCGGTGTTGAAGGACACGCTGCGATCGTCCAGGCGCAGGTTCTTGAATCGCTCCTTCAATTTGGCCAGGGCGGCGCAGGTGGCGCGCAGGGATTCTTCCTTGCGGTAGATGCCCGCGCCGGACTCCATGGTGGTGTTCATCTCCTGGCGGATGGCGGCCACGCGCTCGTTGCCGCCTTGCTTGCGGATAAATTGGGCGGCGATGCGCTGTTGCTCGTCGTTGGCTTGTTTCTTGAGCGACTCGGTGGCCAAGCCCTGATGGGCCGTGGCGAATTCCGCAGCCGAGCGGGCCGCGCGCCGGCCGAACACCAGCAGCTCGGTGAGGGAATTGGAGCCCAGGCGGTTGGCGCCGTTGATACTGACGCAGGCGCACTCTCCGGCCGCAAACAGGCCGGGCAGCGTAGTGGCAGCGTGAATGTTGGTATCGATGCCGCCCATGCAGTAGTGCAGCACGGGCCGGACGGGGATGGGCTCATACACCGGATCAATGCCCGCGTAGTTCTTGGAAAGTTCGCGAACAAACGGCAGCTTCTTATTGATCTTGGCTTCGCCCAGATGGCGCAAGTCCAGATGAACGACATTGCCATAAGGACCGGGAATGGTGCGGCCCTTCTCGTCTTCGTGGACAAAAGCCTGCGATAGTTTGTCGCGGGGCCCCAGTTCCATGGCGCGGAAGCGAGGCCAGGGGTCCAGCGGGCCGAGTCCATAGTCCTGCAGGTAGCGATAGCCGTCTTTATTGACCAGGATGCCGCCTTCGCCGCGGGAAGCTTCGGTGATGAGAATGCCCGAGCCGGGAAGTCCCGTGGGGTGATACTGCATGAACTCCATGTCCTTGAGCGGCACGCCGGCGCGGTAGGCCAGGCCCATGCCGTCGCCGGTCTTGATGGCGCCGTTAGTGGTGAAAGGGAAGATGCGGCCGGCGCCGCCGGTGCAGAGGATGACCGAACGGGCCAGAATGGCGTGGACTTGTCCGGTGAGCATCTCCATGGCGGCGACGCCCTGGCAGCGGCCGTCCTCGACCAGCAGCTTGGTGGCGAACCATTCGTCGTACCACTTGGTGTTGCCGAATCTCAGGGTGGTCTGATACAGCGTATGCAGCATGTGGAAACCGGTCTTGTCTGCTGCAAACCAGGTGCGCTCGATGGTCATCCCGCCGAAGGGCCGCACGGCCACGTGCCCATCGGGCTCGCGGCTCCAGGGACAGCCCCAGTGTTCCATGCGGAGCATTTCGGTGGGCGCTTCCTGGACGAAGGCTTCGATCACGTCCTGATCGCCCAGCCAGTCGGAGCCGGAAATCGTGTCGTAGGCGTGCTTGTCGAGGCTGTCGTTGGATTTGATGACCGCGGCCGCGCCGCCTTCGGCAGCGACGGTGTGGCTGCGCATGGGATAGACCTTGGAGAGCACGGCCACGCGGAGCTTGGGAAAGGATTCGCCCAATTCGATGGCCGCGCGGAGACCGGCACCTCCGCCGCCGATGATCAAGACATCGTGTTCATGACTATCCATAGTTTGTAGCGGGCTGCAAGTACAGCCCGCACCCGTCTATCAGGCCTCAGTTAAAGCGGACAATCGCGCCGGATTTCTTGGGCGCGCAAATGAAACAGAGCATTGTGAGTACATCGGGCTTCGGTGTCAACGACCTTTTGCCAGAAGTGACAGTTGAAAGTCGAGAGTTGAAAGTTGAAAGCAACGAAAAATCTCCGGGCTGAAACGCAGAGGCCGCAGAGCTGGCACAGAGCGCACGGAGACAGGAAGCCGGAGTCTGCCGCGGATTTCGCGGGTTCGGGGATGATTGTTGTCGCACGCTGGGATACAGCGAGATGGTGGAGCGGAGGTGTAGCGCGGAGGAGAGAATGTGGCGGAGACCGCCACCCCCCCTCCTGGTTTTTTCGTAAGTGTTGATTCTAAAGGTGGTTTAAGTCCAATGATTTTGTAAGTGTTCATTCTGGGCGGGTTACAGGCGCATTTTTCGTAAGTGTTCATTCTGCCGGGGATAGGGGAGGGAAAGGCTGGAAGTCGAGAGTTGATAGTTAAAAGTTGAAAGAGGAGGTGAGCGCCGACATACGGGAGTCTTGTGATTTGGCGAAGTTTGTGAGTGTACGGTGGGACGCCTGCGATCGCTGGATGCGTGGACGTGCTGTTTGCTGCGCCGGTTCGCACCAGGAGTGGCTGTGCTACCAGGGCGCGGAACAGTTGCGCGCAGGTGTGGGTAGCTTGGCGAGTCACATACTATTATACCGCGCGATGCAAGGGTGACGATGTTGGCCCTTGGGCGCATTCCGAATGCGGTGTGGATGATCGAGAATTAAAACACAGAGTGGGCAAAGGGTGCGCAGAGGTCACGGAGGCTCAGAAACGGGCCTCGGCCTTCACAAAGGCTACGGCGGACTATGCCGCACCTTCGGCGGCTTTCCGTCGTCAAGCCATCGCACCCTTGTTTGCAGCGGGCTGCAAGTACAGCCCGCACCCGTTGTTTGCAGCGGGCTGCAAGTACAGCCCGCACCCGTGCAAAGAGCGCAAGGATGCGGCACGCGGCGAACCGGGAAAGGGCGTCGCGATCGTGATCAGATCAGAGGCGGCCGTCAGTCAATGCTTGCAGTCGTCCGGCTGGAACTTCTACTCGGTGATTATTCTTCCCAACTTGAACACGACACCGGCCGATACGCGGATATTGTTTTGATAAGTGCCTCCTAAAGATTGGAGGAACTGAGTCCTGAGATAATCCACCTGGCCCAATCGGATGGAAATGAGTTCAGTTGCGGCATATTCGACGCCGCCGCCGGCAGCCCAAGCAAGCTCCCTCCACGACAACGATCCGCCAACCAGGCTAGCGCTTAGATTTCCCACGCCGAACAGACCGTGTCCAAAAGCAACGATTCTGCCGTCCCGATAGGTAATTTTCGGTCCACCCATAAACGACAAGGTCGTGCAATTCAAGCCGACGGCACCAAGACAATTTCTCGTGTAATGGCCGCTGACGTCAGCTTCCACGCCAAGCCAGCGATTCACGTTGAACGCACCCGATGCATTCCATCCGTGGATTCCAGATCGACTGGCGAGACCTTCCCAGTCTGCGTTCAGGTAGGAATACCCGCCGAAGAACTCGGCCAGGGGTACGTCGGAAGCGAAGTTAGAACGGGGGCTGGATAGGGGACCAGCCGAAAGAGGGGCTTGGCCGGCGGGGACAGGCTGGGTTTGCTCTTGAATCGTGATGCGCGACCTCGCGGGCGCAGTCGCCTTGACATGGGACTGCGGAACATAGCCCTCCTTGCCATCGGCCGTACGCACTCTCAGATAGCCGCCAAGCGTGTCTTCGCGGCCGAGGATCTCGATCCGATCCTCGCACCTGGGGCTTGCCATAACCTCAAAAGTGCTTAGCGACTGATAGAGATATACGTATTGCTGCCCGGTCGGACAATTGATATACCCGACGGCATTTGCTTGATTTACCTGGCTTTCCTGGGCGAAAGCGTGCGATGAAAGCAACAGCAGAACCAAGAGGAAAAACGTCTTTTGCCACATATGATTGTGTCCTCCCACAGTTTTCGTACGTAAAATTCTCCCACGCGAGAGGGCGCAATAAGCGTTGGGATTGGTTTCCGATTGCCCTGTGCGACACTGGCCCGAGGTACAGGTTGTGGAGCTTGTGAATTGGGCGAGGCTACCGTAGAGTGAGCGGTCGATTTGGACAAGTCACCATGTCGCCGACACAATCTAAACCGAAAAGGCCTCGGGGCCCGCGCCGCCCGCCATCGAGATTGGCGGGCGGCGCGACACCCCGAGCTACAGGCCGGCGCAAGCCGCGGGAGGTGGGGAGACTTTTTGAGGGGCTGGTGGCGCTGCAGGCGCGGCTGCGGGCTCCGAAGGGGTGTCCTTGGGACCGCGA
>Ga0214473_10000219_pt1 | contig 81736 bp, 66 predicted proteins | sample RVTome_7_FD_203509 | JGI IMG/M metagenome (GOLD analysis project Ga0214473, IMG submission 203509) | Soil microbial communities from uranium-contaminated site in the Upper Colorado River Basin, Wyoming, United States - RVT98D197 | ecosystem: Environmental > Terrestrial > Soil > Contaminated >... | reverse complement strand
CCTGCTCGCCCAGGAGCTCAAGGAGTCGATGAGGGCCTTCCTCGACGAGCTGTCGCCCAAAGACGAGGAGAGGTTGAGGCGCGATCCGGGCACCGATCCGAGTTTTGCGGTCGGCCGGATGGTGGCAAAGGACTTCTTCCATGAAAGGGTCCTGGACCGGCTGCTGATGCATGAGCGGCGGATCGAAGGCAGTCTGCACAGGACGATGGCCAACCTTGAGCACCTGCGGCTCAAACGCAAACTCGAACCCCGCGACAGCTCCATTCCATCTGAGCCGGACCATCACCTGGTGGAGACGCAAAATGTTGCGTCTCTACGGATTGACGATGCCACCCGTGCCGGCGGGGAGCTGGTGAGCGATTGTGCGAAACAAACCCAATCTGGGGCGTCTCAGCAGGACCATCGCTTGACGGAGACGCAAAATCCTGCGTCTCTACGGCTTGACGATGCCACGCGTGCTGCCGGTCGCGAGGGGATGAGCGAGTGCGCCAAACAAACCCAATTTCCGGGGACGGAGACACTGGCGCCCAGCCTGCAATGACGCCATAGAGACGCAAGATGTCGCCTCTGTATAGACGGTCTTGCGTGTACGCGGCAAACAAGCTGCGCATGCTACGGGCGGATGTACACTTGCAGCCGGCCGGCGTAGGTTTCCCTGCGCCAGTTGGACGGTGCGGATTGCCGCAGGGGGTCTTCGAGGAAAGAGAAATAGGATGGCTCGATGCCTGCGATCACGGCGGCGGGGCGGACGGCCAGCATCTCGTTCAGCGTCTTGGGGCCGACGGTATGCGTGATTTGGCGTTCCTCGGGGGACATTCGGTCGGCGATGCGGTAGACGATGGAGCCGGCGGAGAGCTCCGGGTAGATGTCGCAACCGCCTTCGAGTGCGTAAAGAGGGCCCAGGGTCAGGATGAGGCGGGGCTCCGGGACTTTTGCGGCGATTTCCTGCGAGGTCCTGTGCAACTGAATCGGCATCCATTGCTCGGGGACGAGCACGGCGAGGCTGCGGTACAGAACGACCGGAGATGCAAAAACAGCGACGATCGCGCCGATGCCGACGAGCCAGGCGGCGAGCTTATAACGACCTCTGCCCTCCGGTTTCTCGGCGCCTCGGCGCAGACCGAGCAGCGGGTAAGCAAGGGCGGTGACGATGAAGGGCACAGGCACCGCCAGATACTGCTGCCACATCGTAGGTGGGATGTAGGCGATGACAAAGAACATGATCGGCAGCAGGGCGGTGAGATATGCCTTGCGCCTTTCCTGTGCCTCCAGGTTCGACGGGTGTCGCAGAACACTCCAGAGCAGATATCCGATCAGGACCAGCAGGATGAGGTATCCGGCGGTGCTGAGGGAGGCGACTGTCAGCGCGAATTTGTCGAGGACCCTGCCGATTTCGTGCAGCCATTGGCCGTACAGCGTGGGGATTCGTATAAGGTTCAGCCGGAACGCCTCGGGCGCCTGTGCGATGACCCAGATCGGCCAGATCATCACGACGAGCGCGGCCGCCAAGAATGGCAGGGCGGTCAGGAGGCGATTCTTGAACGAGCCTCCCGCCGTCCGGAGCGCGGCCGCGAGAAACAGCAGCTCCACGAGGACCGTCGTCGCGCGCATGAACGCGCCGACCGTCAGGAGGGCGCCCATCAAGGCCATCCGCCACAAGCGGGACTTGTCCTGAAAGTCGGTCGTCACGAAAATCCAAAGGGACAGAATGACGCAGAGGATCACCACGTCATGGTTCCACGCGTACCCGAGAGCATAATCCACGAGCGGATTGAAGAGGAACAGCGTCGCGGCCGCTATTCCAAAGAGCAGGCCCTGCAACCGGTACGCACGGAAGACGGACCGATAGATCCCCACAATGCCGAGTACCACAAGGATATCGCAGAGGACCGACGTGAGCCGCCCCACGAGCAGGTAATGCGTCGTGCCAAGAACCCGATAGAGAACCGACAGGAGCAGGGGATGGCAGGGCAGTTGCGAGGGGTAGGAGAAATCCCGGTAGATCAGCTTGCCCTGGGCGAGCAGGGCGCCGGCGGTGCAGTACATCTGCTCGTCTCGTCCGACTTCCTTGATCATGCTATTTGAGAGTATGCATATGCAGAATGTCACAATCGTGACAACGACCAGCGGTCGAACGACGGCCTGCCGGGCCGAGACCTTCGAGGCGGGCCGGCTTTCCACTCTTTTTGACTTACCATTGCGCGAGCTCACCTACCAACTCCTCAACCACACGCCCCTGGGTTCAGGTCTTCGGCAGTCGGACCGTGAACGTGCTCCCCTTGCCGGATTGCGATTCGACGTCGATCGTGCCGCCGTGGGCCTCGACGATTCGCCGGCAGAAAGCCAGCCCGACGCCGGAGCCCGAGCCGGCGGCGGGGCGGTCGTGCCCGGATTTCGTGGTGAAGAACGGCCGGAAGATGTTCTTGAGATTCTCCGGGGTGATGCCGTCGCCGGTGTCGCGCACTGCGATATCCACGCCATCGTCCGTCCCCGACGCATCGACCCGCAGAAAGCCTCCCCGGCCCAGCATGGCATCGCGGGCGTTCAGCACCAGATTCATCAGCACCTGCTGAATCTGCACGGGGACACAGCGCAACCGGAGGTCTTCGGGGACGCGGATCTCGACGGTGATGCCGTCCTTTGTGAAGTCGCGGCACAGGCCCGCAAACACCTCGTCCACGAGGGCTTTGACGTGGACTTCGTCCCGCTGTTGTCTCTGGCCGTTGGCCATCCCGAGCAGGCTTTCCATGATCTTGGCCGCCCGCTGGCAGTTTCGCACAGTCCGGCCGAGGACTTTCTCGACGAGGGCCTTGTCCTCGGGATTCTGTGCCGCCAGGGCGGCGTAAGAGGACAACGGCGTGAGCAGGTTATTGATCTCGTGGGCGATCATGGCGGTAGCCGAGCCGAGGTTGGCCAGGGTCTGGAGTTGCAGATTCTGCGACTTCAACGCCGCGTTCTCCTGCTCCGTCCGGGCCAGGACCTGGTGCAGGGACAGGCGTTTTTCAATGATGCTTGTCAACGGCCCACTCCTTTTATACAATCCAGCGTCGGGTATCCGTACCGGAAGTATTATCTAACGCAAGTGATTGTCGTACAAGTACCTATATCGACAGCCGCTTGGTTTTTTCTGAAGTGCTTGCATGACTGAGCAAACGATCTTGGAAGAGCTTCTCGCCCTGCTGGAGGCCAACCGTGTGAAGATCCGCAGCGAGCCGCTCGGCGGCCGCGGGGGCGGATTGGCCATGATGAGAGGCGAGAACATCTTCTTCGTGGACACCGAGGCGCCCAGTGCCGAGGTCGCCACCCTCTGTGCGGAGGCAGTCACGAAGCTGATGGACATCGAGACGATCTACCTGCGGCCGGAGGTCCGCCAGTTTATCGAGAGCCATACGCAGTCTGTGTAACTGGAAAGAACCGGGAACAGAGGAAAGAGTGACTGAGAGATGAGAGACAACCGCAATGACCAACCGCCGTTGGGATTGAATTGGCTGGGAGCTTTGCTGATGAGCCGAGAGAAATACGATGCGCAGCCGGACAAGCCGCCGGTAATCCTTGTTGTGGACGACAACCTGCCGAACCTGGAGCTGATTCAGGCCTACCTGGAGGATATTGAGTGCCAGATCGTGTCGGCGCACGATGGAGTGGAAGCCCTCAATCTCGTGGCAGGGAAGAAGCCGGACCTGATCCTCCTCGACGTCATGATGCCCAAGATGAGCGGCTTCGAGGTCTGCCGAAGACTCAAGAGCGACCCGCAGACCAGCGACATCCCCATCATCATGGTCACGGCCCTCAACGAGTTCGGGGACATCGAGCGGGGGATCGACTCGGGCACCGATGATTTCGTCAGCAAGCCGGTGAACCGGCTCGAGTTGCTCACGCGCGTGCGCACCATGCTCAAGCTCAAGCACCTCACGGACAAGCTGCAGCGGACCATCGCCTACCTGAGCGAGGTCGAGAAAAGCGCCCAGTCCGCCGTCTCCTCGCCGCCGACCGAGTCCCAGTAGGCGTGCGGGCAGGAGGGCAAGAGAGGTCGCATAATGCATCGCCGAGCGGCCCCGCGCCGGCAGGGGGCACTGTGCGCCCCAGTTGCTGCGTAATGTCCCCATATACAGTGCGTCCCCGATAACCGCGCCTGCAGAGCCCGAATAGCCGCTACAGCACACACAGACGCCATCCTGTTTCCCCCTGCCGGGCCGATTGTCGGCCAGACTCCGCAGTCCAGCTTAACCGCTCCGCGAAATTGGACGATACGTCCACCAGCACGTTGGCTTCGGATTACTATGATTCCCGGAGTGAGGGATGAGCGGTTTACTGGAAATCTTAGGTAGGGCGATCACGGTTGATGCATCGGATCTGATCTGGCACTGGCTCAACGAGCAGAGACAGGATCCCGAAGCGTCGGTGCGCAGCCGTCACCTGAACCATATTATCGACCTTATGGGCGAGGGCAGGCTGGAGGAGGCGGGCGAGCAGTTGAGGCTTTACCTGTTCGAGAACCCGGCCTGCAATTTCGGCCGCATGGCCGCTGCCGCCACGTGCCTTCGCGAGAGCCGTCTCAAGGAGGCCATGGAGGAGCTCCAGTCCATCTATATGCGCCAGCCCCACAACACCATGGCCCTGTACGTCCTGGGCCACTGCCTCGAACGGCTCGGGCATCAGGCCCAGGCCGTCGAGTTCTACCAGGACTGCCTCAAATTCAAGGACTACCTGCAACTGCCCGCCCAGCGGCTTGGCGCCATCTACTTCAAGGAAGGCCGCCTGGAGGAGGCCATCGACCAGTATGAGCCGATGAAGCGGCACTATCCCGACGATATCTCCACCCTGGTGACGCTGGGACACCTTTACATCGCCGCCCACCGGTACACCAAGGCCGTCGAGACGTTCAACACGGCGATCCTGATCCACCCCGACAACTTCACGTCGCAGGATGAATCCATCGACGCTCTCATCGAAAATGGTGAATTTCAGGAAGCCCTGGACCAGTTGGATGTCCTTCTGACCGACCAGCCGGAACGGCCCGAGCTGATCGCCAAGCAGGCGGACATCCTGTCGATGCTTGGCAACACCAGCGACGCGATCACCCAGTACCAGCAGGTCCTGCGTATCTGTCCGGACTTCCTCGAAGCGACAATCAAGCTGGGCACGAACTACCTGAGGATGCACGCCGAGCAGCTTGCCGCCCAGCAGTTCAACCGGGCCGTCGAGATCAACGACAAGATCGTCGAGGCCTACACGGGCCTCGCGGTCGCGCAGAAACTGGCCGGCAGGACCGGAGAGGCCATGCACACCCTGTCGCTGGCCTGCGCCATTCAGCCGAACAGCTCGTTCCTGTTCACCGAGACGGCCAAGCTCATCCTCAGAGCGGCCCTGGAGGCGAACCTGCTGTCGCCGCCGGAGGATGGCCGGAGCATGGAGCAGGTCGTCATCGCCGCCCATCAACGGCACCTCGAAGAATCCCCGCAGAACCCCGACTTGTACTACCGGCTTGGCATCCTGTGCATGAATGCCGGGCAACTCCAACAAGCCGCCGATTGTTTCCACGCCGCATTGGAGATCAATCCAACCTTCGCCCGTGCGGCCACCAAGCTTGCCGTCTGCCTCTTCGAGACCGGACACAAGGAGCAGGCCCTCGAGCTCGTCATGCCTGTCGGCCAGTATGATCCCCAGACGCTCGAGCTGTACTACAAGACGGCCTTGCTTTACAGCAATCGCGTCAAGTTCGCGTCGTCGATCATCAACCTGCAGCGGCAGATCGAGCGCAATCTCGGCTCGGACCTCGATCCGGCCATGAACATCTCCATCGTCCTGCAGAATCTCGGCCTGTCCGACACCGTCGGCGTGATGTGGGAGAACCTCTGCGAGACGGCCAGCCACGCGGCCACGCCAAATGCGTGACGGCAGGCAAAGACCCCATCCAAACGCCGATTTGACGCTGCTCCGCGAGGAACAGCCGAATGAAACATAACATACCTTATGAGACCTTCGAGATGGTATGATTTCGCGGGTCAAGTGCCGCCGAGGCAAGTATCCCATTCCCATCCGCCGGCGCCGGCGATTATCATATGATAGGTGATATGTCCGATGTTGGTCGCTTCCGCGTGAGTTTCCCGGAGAATCTTCGATGCATCCGAGCACACAGAGATTCAGGCTTCGATGGTCGCGGCTGACCTGGATCCTGACTATTGCGGTGATCATCATCGTTGCAGTCGTCACCATTGTGATACTACGGCCGGCAGTCCGTGTGGGTCCGCGTGGCAATTCTCCTCGCGGCTTGCTGATCCTGGAGGCAGCCATACCGGCCGTCATCTTCTGGATCGTCGCGTGGTTCGCGCCACTGGGTTACGAGGTCAAGCCGAACGCCGTTGTGATCAGGCGGCTTGCGTGGAATGTGGCCATCCCGCTGGAGACGATTTGCGAGGTTCGCCGGATCGAGTCCCGGGAGATCGGCTGTGCGGTGCGGCTCTTTGCATCCGGCGGCTTCCTGGGTTGGTTCGGCTTGTTCTACAGTCGCAAGCTGGGCCGATTCTGGGCCTATGCGGGCAACCAGAAGGATTTGGTCCTCCTGACGCAGACCGACGGCACGAAGATCGTGATCTCACCATACCCGCCGGAGGCATTCCTTGAGGCCGTTTGAGCGACCGACAGCGGTCACCGTCTGCGCTCGACTGCGAGGGTCTCCTCAGGATGCGATACAGCCGTCGAACACTCCTGCTCGCCAGTTCCTCCCCTACGTCGAGCGGGCGCACATCGCAGGCTCAGCTAAAATGTGCTGGACTGTTCCGACGGGTCGCGCATGCCGACGGGCTTGCCGAAGATTTCATAATGGAGGATGGCTTTCCTGAGGCCGTCGGGGTCGCTGGGGTCGATGATCGAGGCAGGCTCGTAGCCGGCCATGGCCTCACGTTGAGCATCGAGACCCTCCGTGCCCGATTCGATAGGCTGTGGCGGACGGAGCGTCACACCTGCCAAGTCCGCGGTCGCCGGTGCGAGGTCGGGCCTGGTTATCTCGGGTCTCGGCTGAGCCGGGGCCATTGCGGCTTTGCGTCCCGCAGCAGATACGGCTTCTTTCGCCTCTCGCTGGCGGGCGGCATGTTGCTCCCGCTCATACACCAGGATCGACTCGCCCCCCCTGCCGGAACGGACCGTGAGTTTGCCGGGCGGACGCTCCTGCACCCGCTCTCGCCGGCCGGCCCTCTCCTCCGGCCGCTGCCGGATACGCTCTTTGCCTTCATCGCTCTGTCCCTCCATGGCGCGCTGCAATTCCTCCACCTTTCGGGCCAGCCGCTGCTGCCACGACTCACGTTGCGGCCCAGCCAGACCGCCCGGTTGAGTCTGTTGCGGCTTCCTTTTGTTGGCGGCCTTGATCAACAATGCAAACAGCCAGAGAACCGCCATGATGACGAGGATCAGGAAATTGACCCACTGATCCGAGTCGATCTGGGCGACCATGTGCAATTGTGTAATGAAGAGACTCACGGGTTACTCATCTCCTTCTCGTCGTGCGTGGCGCACCCTTGTCATCCTGAGCCGCAGGCGAAGGATCTGGGTAGCGAATGGGACATCTCACACGTACACAGACCAGATCCTTCACTTCGCTGCGCTCCGTTCAGGATGACAAATCGGACACACGCACTCATACAGAGAATCACTCAGTTCGCGGGCGCTTATTCCGTCTTCTTCGGTTTTGCGATGGACTCTCGCATCTGGGTATCGGCCCCGATATTCTTGAGCCGATAGTAATCCATGATGCCCAGATTGCCCGCGCGGAAGGCCTCGGAGATGGCCAGCGGGACCTTGGCCTCGTTTTCGACGACCAGCGCCCGCATTTCCTGCTCGCGTGCGACGGCCATGGCCCGCCGTTTCTCCGCCTCGGCCTTGGCTCGGCGCATGTCGGCCTCCGCCTGCGCCACCTGGAGTTGGGCGCCGACGTTCTCACCGACGTCCACGTCGGCGATGTCGATCGAGAGAATCTCGAAGGCCGTGCCGGCATCGAGACCCTTGCCCAACACGGATTTGGAAATCCTGTCCGGGTTTTCCAGCACGTTCTTGTAGGTAACCGCGCTGCCGATGGTCGTCACGATGCCCTCGCCGACGCGAGCGATGATCGTTTCCTCCGTGGCGCCGCCGACCAGCCGCTGGATGTTCGTGCGAACGGTCACGCGGGCCTTGGCCCTCAGTTGGATGCCGTCCTGGGCCACGGCGTCCACGGTTTCCTTGCCTTTTTTCGGGTCGGGGCAGTCAATCACTTTTGGATTCACGCTGGTCTGGATGGCGTCGAGGATATCGCGCCCGGCCAGGTCAATGGCCGTCGCCGTCTTGAGCGTCAGGTTGATTCCCGCCCGGTCGGCGGCAATCAGGGCCCGCACGACGTTCGGCACGCGCCCCCCCGCCAGGTAATGGCTTTCCAGGTCCTGCGTCGTCAACTGCAAGCCCGCCTGCACCGCGGTGATCTTGCTGAGCACAATCGTTCGCGCGTCCACCTTTCGCAGCCACATGCCGATCAGCTCGCGGAGTCTCACGTCGGCCCGTGAGAAGTATGCCTGCAGCCACAAGCGGGCGAACTTCGCGACGATCAGCAGGGCGACGAAAAGGACGATCCCAACAATGATCAGGACCGCCAGAACCCCCGTACTTGTCCCTTGCAGCAGTATTCGTGTCAACGTCTCCATTTTTCAGAACTCCTTTCACTAGACTTCGTCCACGACCCGAACGGTCACCTGAGTACCCTCAACGCGGATCACTTTCACTGTCCTACCCCTCTCTACATACCCGCTTTCCGCCACACATTCAACCCTGTGTCCATCGAAATCACACGTGCCGACCGGCCGCAAGGGCGTCAGCACCCGCCCCAGCCGGCCGAGAAGCTCACCAAGCTCCGGCGTATCCGGAATCGCATCGCCGCGATCCCGCACCGGCGGAGCCAGCATCATTCTCTTGCCGAACCGCGTCTTCGGCAAGATCTTGTACGCCAGCACCAGCAAGGACGGTACCATGATAAGGCCGATGATTAAGCCGACCCATCCCACCGCCGCACTGTGCTGAAAGAAGAGCCATGCCCCACCCACAAGGCAGGCGATTGCACCAATCGCCAGCAATCCGGCGCTCGGGATGAAGACCTCCGCGACAATCAATCCCGCACTGACTACATAAAGGAAAACGGCGAATAACAACCATCGATCCACAGATGCACCCTTCGCATAATATATTCTACGTTTCGCCGCCCGGCTCGGCCTTCTTGACAACCACCCGACCGCCCTGAATTTCAATAATCTCGACGGATGTTCCGCGATTCAGGAAATCGCCGGTGGCTACGACGTCCACAATGGCATCGCCGAAGCGGGCCTTGCCTGCCGGCCGCAGGGTGGAGAGCACCTCGCCGACATCACCCACCTGCACGCCCACGGAGGCAGTCTCCGGCGGGCTCGTGATACTGACCTGTGCCCCGCTCCTGCCGGCAGGCGCCACGGCGGGCGACAGGATCAGCCCGCTCATGAACGGGATTCTCGGCAGGTATCGCGAGAGCAGCCAGGCCAGAAGCAGAAATCCCGCGAACCCGGCCGCCAGCCCGATCACGCCGGAGGACAAGCTCTGCCAATCCCCCATCGTGTCCGGCCAGGGCAACTCGTCCGGCGCGTTGCGGATCAGCATCCCGAACAACCCGATCAGCGCGCAGATAATGCCGAGAAACCCCGCCACTCCGAAGCCCGGCAGTACGAAGATCTCCACCAGCAGCAACCCAAGCCCAATGAATAGTAGAATGATCTCGACCCAGTTCGCCATGCCCACAAGATACTTGCTGCCCAGGATCAGGGCAAAGCAGACGACGGCCACCAAGCCCGGCAGCCCGAATCCCGGCGAGCTGAATTCGATGTACACCCCCAACAGAGCCAGCATGAACAGGATGCCCATCACGATCGGCGAGTTGAGCCAACTGACCATCAACTCCGACCAGCTCGGCTCGAGCACCTCCGGCTCCTCGACGAAGACCACATTATCCCGTTTTTCAAGGAAGGCCAGCGCTCCATCCAGGTCTTTCACAACCACCCTGGCGACGCCGTACTCCAGGGCCCGCGACGCCGTCAACGTCAGCAGCTCGTCGCTGCCATTGATCATTTCCGCCTTTTCCACCTCGTACTTGTTCGGGTCTTTGGGCAGGCCATCCTTCTCGAAGAACTCGTACTGCCCTGTTTCCAGGTTCAGCACGCGGTAGACCTCGATGTGCATACTGACCATCGCCTTGAGCAACAGCACGGGGTAGCCGTTGGCCTCGGCCGCCCGCTGGAACGCCGCCCGCACGAAGCTCTCCGCCTTCTCCCGCTCGACACCCTTCAGCTCGCCGCCCATGGTGATCGGCGCGGCATCGCCGATGGTCGTGTTCTCCCGCATGATGACGTCCTGGCAGGAGACGCTGATCAGGGCCCCGGCGGAGATTGCCTCGGTTGTGATATACGCGACAGTATGGGCCTGTGGAGCAGCTTGCTGGATCAGGTACTTTGCGATCGAGTCCGCGGCATCGAGCATCCCGCCATAGGTTTCCATCTGGTAGATCAGGTAGTCTGCTCCCGTCCTCAGAGCGATCTCGCTGCGCCGCTTGATCGAGTAGAACAGGGCCTGGTCAATCGTGCCCTTGCACGGAATCACCACCGCCCTTGCGTCTCGCGGCGAACGGGTCGGAGCATCCGGGCTATTCAGACCGGCGGCTCCCACCCACCCCCAGGCGGCCAGGCACAGGGCAAAGACAAAAATCACTCGCAATACCTTCTTCATGGCCACGATTCTACTGCCTCGCCACAGCTTTGGCAACAAAATGCCACTTCCTGCAATCTGGATAGCCGCATGACAGGATTATGGCACAGCAAATGCACGGGTGGCAGCGGCAAGCTCCGCAGGCTCCGCTTGCCGCTGCCACCCGCATCAATCGCCCTTTTTTGTGGTACACTTGTCCGGACATGCCCGGTATAATACTGTCATGGCTGGGCATCTACAGTATATCGCATTCATCTCCATGCCGGGTACCGCCGAGTGGATGGTGATCCTTTTCATCGGCCTGCTGATCTTCGGCAGGCGCCTGCCGGAGGTCGCCCGCAATTTTGGAAAGACCGTAAATGAGTTCAAGAGGGGCCTGCGCGACTTCCAGGAGAGCGCCGATGAGGTCGTCAGCGACGTCAACAGGATCAAGACCGATGTCGTGAACGACGTTGCCTCGGAGGTCAAGGAGGCGTCCGGCCTGGACAATACGTACGACGGCTCACACGATTACCAGTATGACGCCGGTGAAACTGTCAGCGATGCCGGCCAGACTGAGAACCCGCCCGTGACCGAGCCTACGCAAACCTCCGGCCCAAGCGACCAGACAGCCAGTGCCGAAGAAGTCGAGCCCATGAAGTAGCCTACGAATCTCCAGCTATTTCATCTTGCGGACGCGGACCTCAATGTCTTTCGAGTCCTTCAGCAGATTGACCAGCTCGTTCGGGTCCGTCTCGCCGTAGTGGTACGGGTACAGAATCCTCGGCTTGAATGCCTTCGCCGCGTCGGCGACCATCGCCGGCGTCATCGTGTAGGGCAGATTCATCGGCAGGAAGGCGATGGTAATCTCTTCGAGCTTCTTCATCTCCGGCGTGTTCTCCGTGTCCCCCGCTACATACACCCGCGTCTCGCCGAATGTCACGATGTAACCGTTGCCCACGCCCTTCGGATGGAACGGCTGCCCGTCCGGCCGCTTTTGCACGATGTTGTATGCCGGCACCGCCTCGATCTTGAGGCCCTGGACCGTCTGCACGTCGCCGTTCTTCATGACGATCCCCCCCGCCACCTTGTCCGCGCACGCCTTGGTCAGCACGACCTTCGTGTTCTCGCCACGCACCGCATTCACGGCTTTCAGGTCAAGATGGTCCTGATGTTCGTGCGTGATCAGCACAAGATCGGCTTTCGGCAGCTTCGCATAATCCGCCAGCCGTGTCCACGGGTCCACGTGCACCACCTTGCCGCCATCGTCGAACATCAGCGTGCCATGGCCGATGAACGTGATCTTCAACTCCCCTGTCTTCGTCGCAATCGTATCCATCTCAAACCTCTTCTCCCCTTGCTCTGCCGGTTGCCCCTGCCCCATACTCACGCCCGCTACGATCAATCCCGCTGCCACCACTATCCCTAATGCTTCCGTGATTTTCGCCATCGTTCGCCCCTTCAATCTCTGTTCCTTCTGAAGACCCTGATTACATCGCATCTGACCTCATATGTCACGACTGTGCGACGCCACCCGCATAGCGACTCGGCGAACAAAAACGCCTCGGGCACGCCGCAACGCTCGTACGCCGCATTATACCGCTGCCCACCTCCAGAAGTCACCGAAATCGGCGGGCGAATCGCTGCCATGGAATCCGCGGTCGGGTTGTGTCGGGAAATGGCTAGGAGGGCAGGATCTAATGCCGATTGGCACGGTTCTGTGCCAAGTAAAGTGCCAGGCATTGAAACGGCGCAGTCCCTCGGGTATAATGACGTTTCCTTGTGGGCCGGAGCTACGTTTGCGAAGACAAATGAGAAGTTCCGGTGCAGATACTTCTGTTGCGGCTGAAAGCCGGCAACGGAGCTGATCCACTAGTCGTGCAGTGAGGACTCCTAGCCTATGGGAGATGCAACGTTTCGGCCAGGATCACAGCGTCGGGCAGGGAGGGGGAAGATGCGCTTTCGACATCATGGAGGCGCCTTCACCCTGGTCGAGTTGCTCGTTGTCATTGCCGTGATTGCCCTTCTGATGGCCTTGCTGGTGCCTGTACTGGGCAGAGCCCGAGAGCAAGCCAGGCGCGTCACCTGCATGGGAAACATTCGACAGTTCATGGTCGGCATCCAAGTCTATGCCGGCGACCACCAGGAGTACCTTCCCATCGGCTTGTCGGATGCTCGAAACCGGGAAGATGAACATACCCCTATTCTTTCCCGGGCCATACGCAATGCATTAGTAGGGATCATCGGCGATGAACGCTGCCTTTCGTGCCCCTGGCTTCATAAGCCCTTTGATCAGCCCGGCGGATGGTATTACGTCTTCGAGGGCCAGGACTATGGCTATGTGCTTGGGTACAACTATCTTGGAGGGCACAAAGGCACACCCTGGCCATTGGTCGGGCCGGCGAATGCCGAGTGGGTATCACCTCAAAGGTCGTTTGACTCACCGTCAAGGCCGCTGGTGACGGAATTGAACGCCTGGTCTACCGGTGAAATGAAGACCTTTGCCCCACACGGGGCCCGAGGGGCGATTCTGGAGGCCGGCGATTCGGGAAATATCAGCCTTGAGGGCGCTCCATCCGAGCAGATTGGCGCCGTCGGTGGTCATGTAGGCTGTTTGGATGGATCAGTCGCTTGGAAGCATATACGAGACATGAAGATCTATCGTGGATCGCGCCTCTGGGATGAAAGCGGTTGCTTCACGACCTGGTAGCGATAAACAGGAGACTTATGCGTGCGCGTTCGTGGTTCATGACGATTCCCATTGTGGTCTTATTGATGGGCATGATGGCTGTCCGTGCGATGGCCGAGGACTGGCCCAATTGGCGCGGCCCCCGGCACAACGGCATCTCCCTTGAACGCCGCTGGGGAGGTGACTGGGCGACGTGCGAGCCGAGAGTATCCTGGACGCAGCAGGTGGGCACGGGATTCTCATCGATTGCCGTGGCCAAGGGACGGCTCTATACCATGGGCAACGGCGAGCTCACAGTAGGTAGCACCAAGAAAGCGCACGACAAGATCCATTGCCTGGACGCGGACAGCGGAGCAATCCTTTGGACTTATGCGTATGAGTCCCCATTGGCGCCGGACAGCTACGAGGGGGGGCCAAGTGCAACGCCGACTGTCGTGAATGACAAAGTGTATACGCTCAGCAGACAGGGCATAGCCTATTGCCTGGATGCAAATGATGGCACAGTCGTGTGGCGAAGCGACCTGGCCGCAACACATGGCGTGCGTGCTCCGACGTGGGGATTTGCAGGATCGCCCTATATGTACGAAGATTTGGTGATTTACAATGCCGGCACTCACGGTCTGGCCCTGCGCGCGGCTGATGGAACGTTGGCCTGGAAGACTGGCACAGGTCGCCCGGGATACTCCACTCCCGTCCCCTTTGATGTCGAGGGACAACATGTCTTAATCGTCATGGGAGAGAAGACCTTTGCAGCCGTCCAGGCCCAAACCGGAAATGTGCTGTGGGAACAGCCCTGGGTAACCAGTAACCAGGCGAACATCGCCGATCCGGTAGTGGACGTAAACCTAGTATTCGTCTCGACGGGTTATCAGAAAGGCTCTGCTTTGTTCGAGGTTGCAGCAGGCCGGGTCACGCAATTGTGGTTCCAGAAGAATATGCAGACCTGGCTCAACAGTGCCGTGCTCTGGCAAGGGTACTTGTACGGGCCCAATGATAATGGACAAGCCCTGACCTGTGTGGAGTACAGCACCGGCCGGATCATGTGGAGCAAGGCAGGCTTCGGCAACGGCAGCGTGACCTTGGCCGACGGCAAACTGATCGTCCTGAGTCAGGCAGGGGAACTCAGCATCGCCGAGGCGTCACCCGCAGGCTACCGAGAGACAGGCAAGGGTCGAATCCTCACGGGCAAGTGCTGGTCGGCGCCGGTGCTGACCAATGGAAGAATCTATGCACGGAATGCCGCGGGCAACCTGGTATGCGTGAAACTGGAAACAACAGGGCCCAAGGTCGATGCGGGCCGCAGTATCATCACATGGCTCAAAGCCGGAACGACAACCGTTGATTTGAGCGGAGCCGTTGCGGATGATACCAAGGATGTAACCACCGTTCGATGGTCTGTGGTTTCGTCACCGCCCCGCGCCACTGTTGATATTGGAAACGGCTCGGCGGCAACAACTACAGCTACCTTTGCCGAAACAGGTTTCTACGTACTGGAACTCTATGCGATCGATGCCACGAAGCAGGAAGGCTCTGACCGAATCGAAGTCAGGGTGTACGCCGATGGCTGCGAGGCTGCCAAGAGCAATCCTACAAGCATCTATGTCCCTGCTTCGTACGACTCTGACGGCGATTGTGTCGAGGATTTTGGCGACTTTGCCGTGTTCGCAGCCAAGTGGCTGAGCGCCGGAAGTTTCAACGACCTTGCTGTGTTTGCCGCCGAGTGGTTGGAGGATAGATCTCTAACGGGCGATGTCCTCTACGACGCGGGCAAGATTGTCTTGCCGGTTGTGCAACCTACGAATCCCTTGTGATCAGGCCGAGGAGTTCGCCAAGGAGGTCATCTATGCCGGAAAACCCGTACTTGTTTGATGTGCAGTCACCATCTCGAAAGGGTCGCAATGCAAAGAAGACAACGTGTGGTTCTTGCGAATCTGGCTTTCATCGCGGCGTTGGCGATCGATGTACAACAGCCGACAGTCGCGGCGACAAAGACCGACTCATTGGGCGAATACAAACTCGCCTGGGCGGACGAGTTCAATAAGGATGGCCGGCCTGATGCGAACAACTGGACCTTCGAGCAGGGGTTTGTGCGCAACGAGGAACTGCAGTGGTACCAGCCGGAGAATGCCTCATGCAGGGACGGGATGCTGGTAATCGAGGCCCGCCGAGAGCGCAAGTCAAATCCTGCTTACGACCCAAACAGCAACAGTTGGAGACGCAAGCGACAATACGCCGAGTACACGTCGGGTTGTCTCATAACCAGGGGACTGCACCGTTGGACTTATGGCCGGTTTGAGATGCGGGGGCGGATCGACACGCGGCCGGGGATGTGGCCGGCGTTCTGGACGCTCGGCTCGGCCCGCTCCTGGCCCGGCTGCGGCGAGATCGACATCATGGAGTACTACCGCGGGATGCTCCTGGCCAACGCCTGCTGGGCCGGCCAGAGAAGAGGGGCGACGGTCTGGGACGATCTCCGCAAGCCGATCGCCGAGTTCGCCGATCCGAATTGGTCGGCCAAATTCCACGTCTGGCGCATGGACTGGAACAAGGACCAGATCCGGCTCTACGTCGACGACCAGCTTCTGAACACCGTTGACCTGACCAAGACCATCAACGGGACTCCAGACAAAGCCAACCCCTTCCACGAGCCGCACTACATCCTGCTCAATCTCGCCATCGGCGGCACCAGCGGCGGCGACCCCTCACAAACCCCCTTCCCCGCCCGTTTCGAAATCGACTACGTCCGCGTCTATCAGAAGCCGTCCTAACGACAGATCTGGTCACACCTCATCGCAAGATGGCTTCTCGGACGCTGAAGCAGTCGTTGCCGGAGAAGAGGAGATAGAGGGTCCGGCCGTCTTCGCTCATCCATTTCGTGGGGAAGGTGCTGGTTTCGCCGGGCCCGGTGTCCCAAGTCTCCGTGTAGAACGCCGTGCGCCAGGGGCCCCAGGGCTCGGGGGCCTCGTAGATGCCGAAGCCGCCCTGGAATCGCGGGCCGCGAGTATCCGTGCTTTGCGGGAGGATCTGGCACCAGAGATAACGCTTGAGGCCGGGATTGTATGTGATGCCGGAACGATAGCATCGGCCGGGATTGATGAACACGGCGCCACGGTCTTGGATATTGCCGATCCATAGAGGCCGGCCTTCGGCGTCGAGACCTTTGAAGAACTCCCAGGCCCCCCGCTCGCGGATTCTGTCCTTCGGGACACGGGCCAGGACCATGCGGTCGGCCGGTGTGTAGGCGCTGTCGCTGTCGTGCGAGTAGATGTACACGTAGCTGTCCCTCGCGCCGTCGTAATTCCGGCCGAAGTTCAGGAACGTCGGAACGCCGAAGCTCGTCTCGAACTTCCAGTCGCACCAGTTCCAATTCTCGCCGTGGTCGTCCGACCAGGCGATCCGAGAGTTGCCGACATTTCGCACCAGCATATAGAGCATGCCGTTCACGCAGAGCATGCCACTGGCCTTGCGGCCGGCCTTGTCATCCCCGACCCCCTCCGCGGTCTTGCTGCGGATGTTGACGCCCTCAACGCTCTCGGGGCCGCCGATAATCCTGGCGAGGCCGAGGCTGAGCTTCCTGTCTGATTTCGGTTCAAAGCCCCAGCCGTCGCCGTAGGCGGCGTACTGGTTGTCGTCGTCGGCCCAGGTGATCGGCCAATTATCGCTGCCCTCGGCCTTGCGAATGATCGTATCGACCGGGGCCCACTCGACGCCCTTGATGGCCTCGCTCGCCGGGTACGAGGCGCTGGACCATTTGCCGCGATCCTTCACCGACTGCGTAATGGGCGAGAGGAACGGCTCGATGGGCGCATAGTGCGGATTTCGCTGCTCGCTCATTGACTTGCCCGCGCGCGAGGCGACAATATCCAGAGAGGGAACCACCACAATCAAGCTGTCGTACAAGCCCCAGGACCAGTAGGCGTCGCGCGGGACGTTCTTCATCGTGCCATCGGCGTTGTTCCACCAGAGCAAGCCGTAATGGTCGGAGGCATTGCCGTAATCCTCCGGCTTGATCACGACCAGGCCGCGAACGCCGTATGGCACGGCCCGCACGGCATCGACGAACCAGGACGGGAGAATCTGCTTGTCTGCCCAGCGGCCATGGTGAAGGTACAGGTAGCCGATCCGGGCCATCGCATCGACATTGGCGCTGATGCCGGAGCCGAACTCCCGGCGCGGGATGCCGTTGATCTCCTTCGGCCGGTAGGAATTCGCTCGCCATTTGAGGTCCTCGTGGCCGATCCCGATGGGCGAGAAGACTCGCTCGAACATCAATTCCTGCAGGTCGCGGCCATACGCCAGCGTGACGCACTCCGCCAGCCAGTTCGGCCCGCCGTCGCTGTACGACCACTTCGTGCCGGGCGCGAAGAGCAACTCCGTGTAGCCGCCGTTCTTGTCGAAACCGGCCGTCTGGCTCGCCAGATGGAACAGCGTGATCTTCTCCAGCCAGCCCTTGTCCTTATTCACTGGCGGCAGGACGCCGAATTCCGGATGATACCTGGCCGCGGGCTCGTGGAGACCTGCGAATTTGCCATCGGCCAGGGCCAGTCCAACTGCAGTGACGCCAATCGCTTTCGTCGAGGATTTGAGATCGTACGTCTGCGCCGGATCGCCCCACTGCATCACGAGCTTGCCATGGCGAACGACCATGCCCGAGCCCTGCCCGCCCAAGGCATAGTCGCGCGCCTGCGCGAGCATCGCCGCATCCATGCCAACCTGTTCAGGCGTGGCCGTCTGCCACTGCTCGCCGGGATATGTGACCGCCTTCTCGCCCTGCCCCGCCATGATCCCGCAGACCGCGGCGACAACGAGAAGTCCGACCCCTGCCCTGCCCCACATGCTTTTCTCCACCATGGTGCGCCCCCGCAAAGCGAACATGCCGAAATCTCTTTCGGCATGTCGATCCCTGAATACGGAAATGCAGAAGGGCCGAGTCCCTGAGGACCGGTCCACCGAGCCGGGCGGTGCTACGCGGCCTACTTGCCGCCGGCTTTGCCACCAGCACCGGCTGCCTTTGCGCCGGCGCCGGGGGCCTTCGCCCCGGCACCTGCCGCTGGAGCCGCTGGCGTCGCCGGAGCGCCCGGAGCCGCTGCTCCAGGGGCCGCTTCAGCCGCCTCGGCCTTGGCCTTCTTGCCGGCCGCGCTCTTGCGGTGGGCCACCTTCGGCAAGTGCAGCACGGAGGTCCCATCCGCCCAGCGTTCTTCCTCTTTGAGGCGGTCGATCCTCTCGGCCCGCGTCAGGACATTGCGGTGCCGTACCAATGCATCTTTGAGCTTGAGTGAACGGTCCACTGACATCGAATCTTCTCCTTATCGAACTTTCATGCCATAGGCATCGCTGAAGTATTTCGGTGCAAACGATTCCGAGTCCGACGGGGCCTTATACCCGCGGCCGAGCTCCTTTATTTTCTGCTTCGCCTTATACCCATCCGTACCCGGATTCTCGGGATTGTCATAATAAGAGGCGACGAGCATGAAACCGCCTCTGTTGCCCAGCACGCTGGTGTTCATGCCTTGCTGGGCAAGATAATCCCGCAGCTTGTCTACGGCGAGGATCTCCGTGTTGATGCCATGCTGTCCGAAGTACTCCTTCACCGGCACCAGGTCGTCCTGCTTGGGGTACTGAGCCAGCACGATCACGTGGTCGCCTTCCTCGACAGGCGCCACAGTCGTCGCGCCGCCGGTATCCGGGGCCGCTGTTTCCCTGACCGGTGCGGGAGTCTCCGCTCTGGCGGGACTCGCGTCCGCTTTCGGAGCAGCCGGTTTCGCCTTGCCGGAGATGCTGCTGTTTACGGCCGGCAGGCGGTACCGGTGCTGCATCTGGCCGAGCCGAAAGGCGCCGAGGACGAGCAGGACGGCGACGAGCAGGACCGTAACGCCAATCGTGTAAGGCAACGAGACTTCGATCCGGCCGTCATGCACTTGCACGGCTTTCGGCCGCAGCCGGGGCTGTGCCGGGCGAGGCTGCGGCTCGGAATGCTCCACCGGGCGCACATGCTTGACCACCGGCTCAGGCGGCTTCTCCGCCACCGGCTTTTCCACCAGCGGCCTGACCGGCTCCACCTGCAGCTTGGGCTCTTCCACCACCGGGGGCTGGACCTCCTGCCCGCCATCCCCAGGATGCAAGCGCTCCAAGATCCCACGCCGCCGATATTTCGCTTGCGTCCTGGCAATCGCCTCGTACAACGCCTTTTGTCCGGTATAGCGCTTCATAAACAGCAAGCTCCGTTCCAACCAGAGTCCTTGAACCAGCCCGGCGGCGAGCACCTCTGCCCCGGGCGGCCCGTAACCGCATCCTTATACCGGATTCCCCCCTCCCTTGCAAGGTAAAATTCGCGATGCTCGCGATCATGCTCAGGTGATCAGCCGGTTCTTCAGACGCCGGATGGCCAGCCATCCGGTGATTGCGGTGAATACGGCGATGTAGAGCAGGTCGGCCAGCAGGTGGAGTTGATAATGGCTCGTGCATACGGCCCTCGCCAAGCGGACCGAATGCGTCAGAGGCACGATCTCGGCGATGAACCGCACGGAGGGCGGCAGGTTGCTGATCGGAAAGACCACCCCGGAGAAAAAGAACATCGGGGAGATGATGCCCGTGAGATAGAAATTGAAGTGGTTGATCGTCTTGACGAATGACGTGATCCACAGGGACAGGGTCCCGAACATCAGGCCCGTGAGAAAGCCGACCAGTGGAGAGAGCAAGCCCTCGGGAAGATGGATGATCCCGAAAAGTGTCAGGATGCATAAGACGGCGAAGGTGAAGAACAGGCCCTTGGTGCCCGCCCAGATGATCTCTCCGATGATCAGGTCGTTGACGGTGATCGGCGCCGCTAGCATGCCGTCGTAGACCTTCTCGAACTCCAGGCGGATGAACGTGCCGAAGGTGCATTCATAGGCGGCCGTGAACATCGCGGCGGTGACCAGCAGGCCCGTCCCGAGAAAATCGATGTAGGAAAGCCCATCCATGCTTTCCGTGATGTACTTGCCAAGCCCCAGGCCGACGCCCGCCAGGAACAGCAGCGGCTCCAGAAACGGCGGCAGCCCGTTGCTGATCAGGTTCTTCGTGTACACGCGCACGTGCCGATACCAGACACTGAAGAGCCTCTGGGCCAGCGACGGATAGGCGATCGGGCTACTGCTTCTCATTGAGCATCCTCCCTGTCGCCTTGAGGAACACGTCCTCCAGCGTCGATTGCCTCAGATAGTAGTTCCGGCCGGAGAACCTGTCGGCGATGCTTTTGAGCTGGTCGATTCCGTTCGCATAGAACCGCATGGTTCCCTCGGTGCGGTCCAGGCGGACGTTCTCGGGCAGGTCGGACTCGCGGATGACTGGCGTGCCGTTCGTGATCGGCACCTCCATGACGTAGGCTTCGATGTTCTCCGCCAGCAGCCTGTGCGGGTGGTCCTCCAGAACCCTACTGCCTTTGTCCATGATCAGGACCCTGTCGCAAATCTGGAACGCCTCTTCCATGTAATGGGTCGTCAGCAGGATGGTGGTTCCCTGGGCCCGGAGCTGCCTGAGCTTGTCCCAGATCAAGTGGCGGACCTGCGGGTCCAGGCCGGTGGTCGGCTCGTCCAGGATGAGCAGCCGGGGATTGTTCAACAGCGCCCGGGCGATGACCAGCCGCCTTTGCATGCCGCCCGAAAGCTCCTTGATCCTCGCACGCACCTTCTCCGAGAGCTCCAGGAAATCGAGCAGCACCTCGATCCGCTCCCTGGCCACCCTGCCCGGCAGGCCATAAAACTTGGAGTAAATCATCAGGTTCTGGATGACGTTGAGCTCTTCATCGAGGTTGTTCTCCTGGGGCACGACGCCGGAGAGGGACTTGATCGCCAGCTCATCCCGTGCGGGGTCATATCCGAAGACCTCGATGATTCCGCCATCATGATTGTTGCGCCGGCTGCGGCCGTAGATCATCTTCATCATGGTCGTCTTGCCTGCCCCGTTCGGCCCCAAAAGCCCGAAGCAGGTGCCCTCCTCGACCTCGAAGCTCAGGTCGCACACCGCACGGACCTTGCCGAACGCCTTGCTCACACTATGAACTCTGATAACAACCATGCACACTCACTGACTCATCTGCTGCTTACTTGACGTTCACCGTCTCATCGAGAGGCATGCCAAGCTTCTGATACCGCTGTGCCCTGCTCTTCTCATCGCCGACGTTGATCTCGCGGGCGAGCCGACCGACAGTTATCGCGTGCTCTCGCGGAACCACGAGGACTCCGTCGCCGTCGGCGACGATCACGTCTCCGGGGAAGACCAGCACGCCGCCGCAGTTGACCGGGAAATTGTAGGACTCCGCAATCAGCCGGCCCGGGCGAACGCCCCGCGTGCTGTACGCATTTTCGCAGTAGACCGGTATCTTCTTCGTCTTGATGATCTCGTCGGTATCCCTGGCGCCGGCGTTGGTGACCACGCCGATGACGCCCTTCTCGGCCCAGCCGAGGCTGTTGTTCGAGCCGATGAAGCCGCACTCCTCGACGCCGCCGGCATCGATCACCGCCACGTCCCCCGGCCGTGCGACCTTGAGCCAGGCGTCCGGCGCCCGCCCGTACTGCTCCGATTTGAACTTCTGGAATCCGTCCAGCGTCGGGAACGAGTTCTGCCCCACCCGAACGTCGGTCGGGACGTGCCGGACCGTGATGGCGAATCCCACGAAGCGATGCGTGAACTTCTCCACATCCCGCCACAGCGGCCGGATCCGGTTGTCCATCAGCCCGATATCCTGCAAGCCGATCAGGTCCATCCCATCCAGCACGTCTGTAAGCCGGAGGTCTTTGTAAAGGTCCAGTATCTCCTTCCGTGCCTCGTCGCTATCATCGAAGCTCTTGTTCTGAAGAATATGCACCCCCTGCGGCGTGCTGACCTTCGCCGAGCGAGCAGACTCCTGCGTCCGCGTGCTCACGGCCAAAAGCAGGACAACGACAAGAACCACCGCCCACCGCCCCCAGCCACTTCTCCTAAGCTCCATGGAAATCCCCTTTCAACAGGACGCCATTTCCGGTTCTCCAGCAAGAGCATAACACACTCCCCCCAAGAACGCAAAGCCGCTCCCGATCCCCATCCGCACGACCGCCAATCGAGCCCAGACAACTCACACATTGACACGGGGATTCATTCTTGGTACGGTGGCTTTTTCAAGGGTGCGAGGTCCACCCAGACCTCGCAGGCATGTCGGAGTGGTCGGGCCGCCATCTACCAATCGATGAACCTGGAGTCGTGATTGTCAGAAGACAATTCATGTCTGAACTGGACGGTAGAATCGCATAAGCCTGAAGATCATTGGTGGTGATGTGAATCCTCGCCTATGCAGAATCTTGCACGATTGCGAAGGACATTCCTATGAGTGACCATTGGGTGACCGGCGGCTTGATGACCATCATGATGCTGGTCTTGACGTTGCCTTTTTTCTCGCACAGAGTGGAAAAGCAACTCGAACTATTCCTCTTCGTTACAGGTGTTCTCTCCGTGACCATCTCCGGGCAGTGGAGTTGGGGCTTAGTGCACGAGGCCCTGGTTGATCCGATCAAGATCACGCTGGCAGTGCTGATCGCAGGTCTCCTCTTTCGGCTGATCCGGCCCAAGATTGGGGTATGGGCGAACCGTCTGGCAACGCGGGTCGGATTCGCTCCTCTGTTCTTTGTCATCGTTGTCGGGCTGGGGTTGCTCTCTAGTTTCATCACGGCCATCATCGCGGCCCTAGTTCTGGCGGAGGTCATAAGCGCATTGCGGCTTCCCAGGACAGTCGAACTCCGCCTGGTGATCATTGCCTGCTTTTCTATCGGTCTCGGGGCGGCCCTAACGCCCCTGGGTGAACCATTATCCACGATTGCAGTCTCCAAACTCGCCGGCGAACCTCACCACGCGGGCTTTTTCTTTCTTCTGGGATTGTTGGGCAAATGGGTGGTTCCGATGATCTTCGGGCTTGGGCTGTTGACGATGTTGCTGCCGAAAGGACAAGAAGTAAGGATTCCGCCCCTCACCGAAGACAAGCCTGAACAAACCCGGGATATTCTGATCCGGGCGATGAAAGTCTACGTGTTCATCCTGGCCCTGGTGTTTCTGGGCACCGCGTTCACGCCGATTGTGGACAAGTACCTGACACGTATCCCGCCCCTCGGCCTCTACTGGATCAACATCGTTTCCGCCGTCCTCGATAACGCCACTGTGACCGCGGCGGAGATCACGCCGAGGATGTCCGAGCAGACCATCAAGACCATCCTGCTCGGACTGTTGATTGCCGGCGGCATGCTGATTCCGGGCAACATCCCCAATATCGTCTGTGCCAACAAGCTGGCGATCAAAAGCCGCGAGTGGGCTCGCATCGGCGTCCCGCTCGGGATGGTACTGATGATCGGATGTTTTCTTGTTCTGCTTGTAGCGTCTCAGCAGACATCATAGTGCAAATCGCTGTTGACATGAGGGTTCCATCTCTGTAGGGTGATTCTTCAAAGGGTGCGAGGTTCATACAGACCTCGCAGGCGCGTTGGGATGGTCGGGCCGCCATCTGCCAGTCAATCTCAAGATTGTGATTGTTGGGAGATGGTTTATGCCTGCACCCGAACGCCAAATGGGAGATAAGCAAAGCACGCCACTCGGAATGGCCGTGAGGCTCTGGTGGATGCTCCTTGGCAACGTTCTTCTCGCGTTCTGTGCGATCTTCATTTTTCACAATGGGGGCGGTTTTTTCCAAACGGCCGATTGGGTCTTCTGGATCGCCCTGGTAAGCCTGGTACTGATCCGATACGTGGACATCAGGTTTCTCGGCGGATGCACGGGGACTGGCGAACCTGCGTCCATGACTCACTGGATCAGGTATTCTATTATCTTGACCATCTGTGCGGTAGCGGTATGGGTACTCGCGCATCTGATGGGGCACCTGTTCGCGGTGAGGGCCGCTCATAGCTGAGCAGTCCCTATGTCTGGAGAGATATTCATGAAAACGCAGCCTTCGGGCGCAGCCACGCCCCTTCGCTTCTGAATGAATCGAGAGCCATTCGCCGGTATCTTCAAGACGGTCCGCGAGGTCAAGGGGTAGACCAAGTCGTCGAGGCGAAAGATGCCATCCGATGCCCGGATTCTCCTGCCGATAGGCGATCATCCGAGTAACAGATCGCGATAACCTGCTGGCTACGAGGACAGTCATGCAGAAAGGAGATGACCATGAAGACCATTCAGGGTCAGTCGCAGAATGACGACCTCAGGAGTGTGGTGGAGAGAATCGTCGTGGATCTTGAAAACTCCCGCACGTACAAGGGCAAGCTCGTCATCGCGAGAGTAGAGCCGCCCCCAAATGCTTCAGCAGACACGCCTGCCGGCTATCCGCATCTGATGGTTGAAGAGCAGGAGCAGACCAAGCTTCTGGGATTGATCGCGCACAACCGCACGAGAGTCATACTCCTGGTAAAAGAGGGGTTCTACGATATCGAAGAAAAGGGCCGGAAGGATGCATTCGTGTTCCTGAAATCGAGGAGCTGCGAAGCCGTCGCGCGAGAACACTTTGGAGCATACGGCGCAAGACACCAAGCGACGGAGGTTGTCTACAAATCCTGAGGTGTGATCCGTTAGCAATGCGTCCCCGCACTGTATGTCGAATCTGATGAGACAAGGTTCACAGTTGTATGCCGTGTCTGGCGACGGCGGAGGTCACTTGACGAAGCCGAGCTTTGTGGGCAGCCACATGGAGATTTCGGGGATGAAGGTGCACAGCAGGAGGGTGGCGACCATGGCGAGGAAGAACGGCAGGATGGGACGCATCACCTTGGTCACCGTGGTCTCCGCGATTCCGCAGCCGAGGAACAGGCACGTGCCCACCGGCGGCGTGCACAGTCCGATGCACAGGTTCATGATCATGATGACGCCGAAATGGAGGGGATGCACGCCGACCTTCTCGACGACCGGCAGGAAGATCGGCGTGAAGATCAGCACCGCCGGCGTCATGTCCATGAAGCAGCCGACCACGAGCAGCATGGCGTTGATCAGCAGCAACAGGACCACCTTGCTGTTGGTCCAGCCCATCAGCGCGGCGCTGATATCCTGCGGCACGTTCTCCGAGGCCAGGACCCAGGACATCGCCATGCTCGTGGCGATCAGCAGGAAGACCACCGAGGTCGTGACACCGCATTGGAGAAGGAGCTTGGGCAGGTCCCGGACCTTCACTTCCCGGTACACGATGACCGCCAGGAAGAACGAGTAGAGCACGGCGATGGCGGAGGCCTCCGTGGGCGTGAACCAGCCCAGCAGGATGCCGCCGATGACGATAAAGATGAGCAGCAACGCCGGGATCGCCGCCAGAAAGCGGACCACGCCCTCGCGGAAGGCGAATCTCTCGCCTTTGCCGTAGTTGTTGCGGATGGAGACGACCCCGCTGACCGCGAGGAGCCCCAGGCCGACGAGGAAGCCGGGCAGGTACCCCGCGATGAACAAGGCGGCAATCGAGACGAACCCACCCGTGGCAAGCGAGTAGACGATCATGATGTTGCTCGGGGGGATCAGCAGTCCGGTCGTGGCGGCGGAGATCGTCACGGCGGCGTTGAAGTCGCGGTGGTAGCCCATCTTGTTCATCACGGGGATCATGAACCCGCCGATGGAGGAGACGGCCGCCGTGGCGGAGCCCGATATGGCGCCGAACATCATGCAGGTCAGCACGTTGACGTAGCCCAATCCGCCGCGGAACCGCCCCATCAGGACGTTGGCGAAATCGATCAGCCGGCGGGCGATGCCGCCATGGCCCATGAGGAGGCCCGAGAGAACGAAGAACGGGATCGCCAGCAGCGCGAAGCTGTCGATGCCGGTGGCCATGTTGTGTGCGACGGCCGTGAAGGCCGGCATGCCCCCCATCGTCAGAAACGCCAGCATCGCGGCTATCCCCATGCAGAACGCCACGGGGACGTTGAGCAACATCAGGACCAGAAAACTGACCGCAAGAACGAGAATAGGCAAATCCACGGAGCCTCCGGATTTACGATTTACCATTTACGATTGAGCACCACTCTGTAGGGTGTGCACCGCACACCGGAAAGACCATTCTGTACAAGTTGAGTTTCCATGTCAGTCGATCTTCATGGCGCTCAGGGTGACATGCTCTCCAGCCGGCGGTTCCTTCTTGAGCAGTTCCCTGATTCTCTCGACCAGACCGATGACGGCGTAGAGCGTAAGAAAGAACCCGCTGATGGGCACAGCCAGGTAGACATAGCCCACCTTGACACGCAGGGCCGGCGACTCCTGTCCCAGCTCGAGGTTGCTGGCGACCAGATCGATGCCCCCGATGACCATGACGAGCAGGGAGAACGCCGAGACGCTGAGAAAGGCGATGACCTCGGTGCCCAGCCTGACCTTGGCGGGGAGCTTGCCGACGAAATAGTCGATACCCAGGTGTGCCCCGCGACCGAGGGCCACGGCCGCGCCCAGCAGCGAGACCCAGATCAGCATGAAGACTGCCAGCTCTTCGGTCCACGTGCTGGGGTCTTTCAGGACCAGCCGGGTGAAGACCTGCCACAGCACGTCCAAGACCAGGATCGCCATCACGACCATGACCAGCACTTCCAGCGAACGGTCCAGGACCTTCTTGACAATCTGGAGAAACCTCATTGCACCTCCTGAATTCGCCGGATCAGTTCGCCGATCTCGGTTCCCTCGAACTCCTTCCACACGGGACGGACGGACTCACGGAAGGGTACCTTGTCCGGCCGGACGATCTTGGCCCCCTGCTCCTGCACAGTTTGGAGATCCGTCAACTCCGCCTCGGCCCAGATCTTCCGCTGGTACGCAACGGACTCATCGGCCGCCTCCTGCAGGACTCGTTGCTGCTCGGGCGACAGCTTGTTCCAGACCCTCGTGCTGATCACCAGTACATCGGGCAGGCACGTGTGCTCATCAAGGCAGTAGTACGGGCAGACCTCATAGTGTCGCGACGTGCGGAAAGAGGGCGCGTTGTTCTCAGCACCGTCGACCACGCCCTGATCGAGGGCGGTATACAGTTCGCCCCAGGGCACCGGCGTCGGCGAGCCGCCCATGGCCTGCACCATCTTCATGGACATGATGCTGTTCTGCACACGGATTTTCATGCCCTCCAGGTCGGAGGGTTCGTTGATCGGCCGCTTGGCGTAGAAGCTCCGCGCCCCGGCGTCATAGTAACACAAACCTCGTAGTCGCTTCGACTCGCCGGCCAGAAGAATCTCCTTGCCGACGGGTCCGTTCAGCACCTTCCAGAGATGGTCGGCGTCGCGAAACAGGTAGGGAATGCCAAACACCCGCATCTTCGGCACGAACCCCTCCAAGGGAGCGCTGGATGTCTTGGTCATCGCCAGATATCCAAGCTGCAGGGCCTCGATGCACTCCTTCTCATTGCCGAGTTGCTCGCCGGGGAACACCTGGACCTGCATCCGCCCGCCGGACCTCTCGCGGACCTTCTCGGCCATGAACATCATTGCCTTATGCACAGGATGTTCAGTGTCCAAGCCATGCCCGAGTTTGAGCACGACCTCCGGCCGATCCACCGCCCGCGCCGAACCGCAGAGCCCGACGACCAGCCACACAACCCAACACATCTGCCGAAACGCATGCTTCATCGCTCACCTGTACGCCAGTCTGCCGTCACGACCGATTATCCCAAGCAATCAGAGTCCACATTGTAGCCGGCTCAACGCCTCCAACGCCAGCCAATAAAGGAACTTCGGCAGGGCAAACGCAAAGTCGCCCAAGCGAGGGTGGCAGCGTCAAGCGCGGCTTGGCGATGGCATCTTTGGCATGCGTAAGACCATCGCCAAGGCCTTCGGCCTTGACGCTGCCACCCGTCTGCAGGGGTGGTCGCCGCCGTCATAGCTCCAGTCCAGAGACTCTGCGTTTACCTTGGGAACTTGGAGCCCTACTGCCGGGATTTCATTTGACGGCCAATCTGCGGGGCCGGAGGCTTGACGGGGCCGGTGCACCGGCATAGACTCTTGGAGGTTCCAACCAAGTAACATCAAACAGGAAAGGAGAATGACTCGATGAGAAGGCAGAGATTCCATCCGGGCACACGTTGTATGCTGATTGCGGTTTCGCTGGCTGTCCTTGGGGTGGCGTGGAGTGCATGGGCCGGCGATGTCCCGCAGCGGCCTTTGAATCAGCCGCCACAGGGGTTTGTGGCTCTGTTCAATGGGAAGGACCTGACCGGCTGGAAGGGCCTGCTCAAAGGGCCCTATGACAATCCGGCCAAGCGGGCGGCGCTGTCGCCGGACGAGTCGGCGAAACTGCAGCAGGAGGCCGATGAGAACATGCGGGCCCACTGGAAGGCGGCTGATGGCATCATCGTTTTCGATGGCAAAGGGCGGAGCCTCTGCACCGCCAAGGATTACGGCGACTTCGAGATGCTCGTGGACTGGAAGATCCTGAAGGCCGGCGACAGCGGCATCTACCTGCGAGGCTCGCCCCAGGTACAGATCTGGGACACGGCCAATCGCGTGGTCGGCGCTCAGGTCGGCTCCGGCGGGCTCTACAACAACCAGAAGAACCCGAGCAAGCCGACGAAAGTGGCGGACAAGCCCGTCGGGGAATGGAACAGCTTCCGCATCTTCATGATTGGCGAGAAGGTCACGGTCATCCTCAACGATGAGCTCGTGGTCGACAACGTCGTCATGGAGAACTACTGGGAGCGCGACAAGCCTATCTATCCGACAGGACAGATCGAGCTGCAGAATCACGGCAACTTCCTCTACTTCCGCAACATCTACATCCGTGAGATCCCCCGAGAGAAAGCAGTCAACACTCTCACCGACGAGGAGAAATCGCAGGGCTTCGCGCAGCTCTTCAACGGCACGGACCTGACCGGCTGGACCGGCAACAAGGAAGGGTACGTGGTCAGGGATGGGACGATTGTCGTTGACCCGACAAAGGGCGGCGGCGGGAATCTGTACACGGAGCAGGACTACAGCGACTTCGTGTTTCGCTTCGAGTTCCGGCTGACGCCCGGCGCCAACAACGGCATCGGGATTCGCACGCCCGCAACAGGCGACTCCGCATACAGGGGAATGGAGATTCAAGTCCTTGATGACCAGTCGCCTCGCTACCGCGGCTGGCTCAAGGACTATCAGCATCATGGCTCGATCTACGGCATCGTCCCCGCCAAGCCGGGTCATCTCAAACCCGTGGGCGAGTGGAATACTGAGGAGATCACCGCCAAGGGCAAACAGATCACCGTGAAGCTCAACGGCGTGACAATCGTCGACGCGGATATCGAGAAAGCGAGCACGCCGCAGACGATCGACCACCAGCAACATCCCGGCCTGAAGAATATGACCGGCCGCATTGGCTTCCTCGGCCACGGCGACCAGGTCGAGTTCCGCAACCTCAGAATCAAGACGCTCGACAAATGACGGAGTCGTCAGGCCCGGTCGAATGAGCACCGTCAAACCAGTTCGGTGACGCTGCCCGAAGGCCTTGGCGATGGCCTTTTCGAGCGGCTATAGGGACCAGCGGCAAGCTGGCGCTTGCCGCTGCCACCCATTGCAAGTCTTGAATGCAGAGAACTTAGGGACCACCTTGACAGGACTGGAGCGATTTACCGCACCGCGGCGCCAAATCTGCGTACAGGTGCGTAGATCGTGAGAGTGTTGCGGTCTGACCATTCTCAGGCCGCGACGGTGAGGATGAGTGAAATTGGGGGACATGCGATGAGAGGGGCGGCGTTGGTATGGCTTGTCGTAGTGGCTTGGCCGCGTGTCGCTGGGGCCGAGAGCGCCCGTGAGGCGGATCCCGGTGGAATCGACCCGTTGCTCGACGCGATTGCACAGGTGGAGAGCCGCAACGATCCCGACGTGAAGGGCGACGGCGGAAGAGCATCCGGCGTGTACCAGATACATCGTGACTACTGGGCCGACGGCACAAGGTTTCTCCGCGTCAACTGGGACTACGAACTGGCAGCGGACCCGGCGAAAGCCAGAGAAGTCGTCCGAGCTTATCTACTTCATTATGGCCTGGGACGTGGCCTCCTGGACATGGCCCGGATTCACAATGGCGGCCCGAACGGCCACCGGAAACAGTCCACGCTGGAGTATGCCCGTCGAGTCGCCAGAACCCTGGAGAATACGCGCCCGGCTCAAGGAACCGGCCCGACTTGGGCGAATGCGCGTGATATCCAATCCATGAGAACCTATTGAGCAGCTATGGCCTGCGGCCGTTGGGGGCGACCTCGATGACCTCGGGGCCCTGGAGACGGGTCACGATCTCTTTGGCCAGGGCACGGTGCTCCGCCGCCCCCCTGCTCTCGGGGGCGAAGTCGAGCACGGACTGCCCTGCGCTCGGGGCCTCCGCCAGAGCGATGTTCTTGTGGATCATCGTATCGAAAACCAACGGTCCGAAGAGTTTCCGCATGCCGGTCTCGATCCGCTTGCACAGAAGCGTTCGGGCCTCCATGAAGGTCAGCAGCAAGCCAAGCGGCTGGACCACGCACGGGTAGAACCTCGTACGGACAATGTGGATCGTTTCGAGCAGCCGCTTGAGGCCGTCCAGCGAGTAGAAATGGGCCTGGACCGGGACAATGACATGCGTGCTGGCGATGAGGGCCTTGAGCATCAACAGGCCGAGCGACGGAGCACAGTCGATGAGACACATGTTGTACTGGCCGGAGACGGCCCGCAACTGCTCGCCCAGAATGAACTCCTTGCCGGGCACGCCCCGCAACTCCAGCTCGGCGCCGCCCAGAAGCACATTGCTGGGCAAAAGGTGAAGCCGGTTGGTATTCGTGCCCACGGCGACCGATGACACAGACATGAAGTTGCCGACGAGGGTATGGTACACCGTCTTCTCGAAGTCGTTCGGGTTGTAGCCGAGTCCCAGGCTGGCGTGGCCCTGCGGGTCGAGGTCTACGAGCAAGACCTTGTATCCCATGGCGGCAAGTGCAGCCGCCAAATTGATGGCCGTCGTGGTCTTGCCGCAACCACCCTTCTGATTCGCCACAGCTATGATTTGCATTCAGCCAGCATGAGTCAACAACGCTGCAAGTCGTCCTGGCGTCCCTGCACTCATCACCCGGATGTCCTCTGCTGATCATAGGCAAGCGAGGTCCCTGTTTCAAGGAGAAACCGCGGGCGCTGCGTGAATGAGGATGTGACAAGAATGACGATGCACTTACTTGCGCGTGCCGAGCGGATACGGCCCAAGCACCATGTGGCCTGGTCCGCTGCGGACGGTCTTGCGGGGCACCTTGGGCTTTGCCCACAGCCTGTAGCAGCCCAGTCTCTCTTCCATCGTGGCGTTCGGTTTCACATTCGGCGAGCCGGCAAGATTCACTTTGACGAGCATAGTCTGGTTCTCCTCCGATAGCAGAGCCTTTGCGAAAGACACCTCACGCGACACCCTGGTCAGCAGGGCACCGGGGCTGCCCGCAGATCGAACGCATCCGGCTCACGGTATGGGACCTGTTCTTCCGCGTGGAGATAGCGATCCCAGATGTGGTCGGCGACCGGATGGATATCGAAATACGGGGCGTTCGTGTGAACGATTGGCGACTGGACCATGGTGTGAATCTGATCCAGGCGCTCCCGCAGATTCCGGAGCGTGCAGGTCAGATCTTTCTCATGTTCGATGTTCAGTGCGGCCTGGGCCTGTTTATAGTGAATCCGCCTTACGCCGGCCCGGGCCTGCTCCCCGATCCATTCGCACAACTGTTTCTGCTCGTCCGTGAGATCGCATTCAAACATCTCAATCCATCCAGTTCTCATGCCGTGTTCCTCCACTTTTCAAGGGTGTTGCCGCTTTGCGCAAGAACCATCGGCTAGATGACGCGGCGGCTTAACCGTGAATCCGCAGGACCGCCCTCCGTGAGGCGAGAAATTGGCCCCCTGCCGCGTTCCGGCCGGCGAAACCCGCCGACAGGACCGGGACGGGACTTGTCGTGAGAGGTGTTATCGGGTGTATTCTCACCCAGTGGTTATGATCGGTGATTATCGGTACTCAGGCGGTATTTCGCGGGAGAATCGCAGAGGGGGTTACGGGTTCAGGAACATGCCGTGAACACGGGTACTCCGCGACGAATCCTGCTTTTCATAACAGGCGCATTCTGCCCGTGTGAGCACGCGCTGGATGGGGTGTTGGCAACAGCACCGCATCTTTGTCCCGACGGCATGGTCGCCGGCGGTGAGGCAAGGCGGCCCAGTGAATACGCTGCAATCGCCGAGAACTTTGGCGAACGCCAGTGTGAAACGCGGGGCGTCACGCCGGTCCAGGTGCATGTTGTCCAGGCAATCGAAGCTCGACAATTCGGGCACATCCTGAAAGTGCAGGCACAACGCCGAGGTCCCGGCGGCGAACGCATCCCAGTATTCCTCCTTCGGGAATACCCACTCGTCGTATTCAAGGTACTCGCGACTGGCTGGAAACTGCAGGAAGATCACGCGGCCGCCTCGGGCCTGAATCGCCCGGACGCAGGACTCAAGTTCCATTGCCCCATCGAGCCATAGGGATGCCGAGGGCACATCCGCCTTCATACACGAGAACCGGGCCCGTTCGAGCACCCACGTGCGGTGGGCTTCGAGGTCCAGCGACAGGTAATCGCCCAGGCGGGACCGATCCGCGTGGGTCTCGACATAGTAAGGCGAGGGCAATCGTCTGTTTTTCGCCACGTGCCGAAGCACACCGTCCAGCCGCAGTTGAGGATGAACCACGGTGAACGTGCGTTGGACGGCGGTCGATACCCGGCGATTCAGTCTCTCATTCAGGGTGTATTTGCCGTGATAGAAATCGACGTACGGCTGCTGCGTGTCCCGTATGTCCGTGCACAGCGTGCGCGCGGTTATTCCACAGACGACGATGCCGCGGAAGTCTTCGTCCGCCGCCAGATCCCGCAGCGTTGCGACAGGGCTCGTCCCTTCGACAGCGAGATCGACGATCCGATGTTGCGGGAACTGCTCTTGCAGCACACGAGGCACCATGCCGAATTGCATCCGGCAGTCTCCCAGCAGGACGATGACGCCCTCGGCGCAGTCGCCGTAGACTTGGCTCCGCTGGCTCGCCCACAGGGCCTTGTCATCGACCACGGTCGGCCGGTGCCCCAGGGACCGCAAAGTAGCTTCCCAGCCCAGCAGAGCGACAAGGAATATCGCGCCCGTCAGCAGCCACGTTTTCAACCAGTGGCTTTCCGGATAACCGACGCTAGAACTGAAAATAGATGAATGCACGGTCTTCTCCTGCGAATCCAACGATCCCAACCAGCATGGCCGCCAGGACCAGTGATCTGGCCCACCAGGGAATGCGTGCCGCGACGGCGGTGATCGTAGTGTCTCTCATCAACCAGTGAATCAGGAACAATGTGGTCGTCACGCCTAATGACAGGGCAACTGATGTCCGGCTCAATAAGTGACCTGCCTGTCTCGCGCCAAATCCGAACAGCGTGGCAGTGACTGTGAAGGCATCACTCATGGAATCGGCGTGGAAGAAGACCCAGGCTATGCAGACGAGGAGAAATGTCAGCAGCGCGACGGGTATCTGCACGAGCGATCCTCCTGCCCATCGCCACGGGATCGCTTTCCTGATCCCTCGCTCCAGCACAAGGTAGAGTCCGTGGAGACCTCCCCAGACCACAAAGGTCCACGAAGCCCCGTGCCAGAGACCACCCAGCAGCATGGTGATCGTCAGACTGGCGAATGTTCTGAACGGTCCCTTGCGGCTGCCCCCCAGCGGGACGTACAGGTAATCGCGAAGCCATGAGGACAGGGACATGTGCCAGCGGCGCCAGAAGTCGGAAAAGCCGACGGCGGCGTAAGGAAACCGGAAGTTGTCCTGGATGGCGAAGCCCAGCGCCAGGGCCGCTCCGATGGCGCACAGCGAATAGCCGGAAAAGTCCAGGAAGATCTGCCCGGCAAAGGCGAACGTGCCGCACCAGGCACTGACGAAATCGAGCGGTCCCGATCTGTCATAAACGGCCTCCGCGACCGGGGCAAGAAGTCCATCTGCAATCGCGATCTTCTCGAACAGCCCCAGGAGCATCAAAGACAGTCCCCACCCGAGCGCCTTGCCCGAGAACCGCTTCGGTTGATCGCATAGAGGCAGGAAGTCGACGGCCCTGATGATCGGCCCTGCCACAAGCTGCGGAAAGAACGTGACGAACAAGGCATAGTCCAGGAACGATTTCGGCGGCACGAGATTCCTTCGATACACATCCAGGGTATAGGACAAGGTCTGGAACGTATAGAACGAGATGCCGACCGGCAGAATGATATTCGGCTTGGCCAGGGAAAGGTCCAGGCCCAGCGAGCGCGTCAGCACGAGAAAGTTGTCCAGAAGGAACGTGCCATACTTGAAATAACCCAGGAGGCCCAGATTGGCCACGAGACTGACGAGGATCAGGAGCTTTCGCTTTCGCGGGGACTGCGAAGCATAGATCCACTTGGCCGCGAGCCAATCCACGACAGTCGAGAGCCACAGGAGGACCACGAACGGCGGATTCCAGGCCGCATAGAAAACGTAGCTGGCCACCAGAAGGATACCCTTACGGACCCGCCACGAGCCTACAAGGTAATAGCACGTCACGACAATGATGAAGAAGAAAAGAAACGTGTATGAATTGAAGAGCATATCACACCCTCACAAGAGTATATGCCTGCCCGAATCTCCCGTTGTACAACCCCATCATAGCAGAGGTTCAAGGAAAATATATTAGTATTCCCATATGATTACTATACAGGATAATCTTGGGCTCGTCAGAGCCCTGTTACGGAATCTCCCGCCTGCACATGAGCGTTTTCCTTACATGCACCGACCAAGCCATTGGGCTCGCGTTGACAAAGGGCAAAGCCGCCGGTAGTCTGGCCATCATGGCGCGTGTAGCTGTTGTCTCGGCATTGATGCTTGGGCTTGTCGGCCTGGCAGGCTGCGCGGATGCGCCCAAAGCGGAACGGCAGATCTGGCAGGACGTCAAGATCGGCGACCTGGCTCCGACTGTGAGGGAGAAGGAACGGGAAAAGGTCAGATTCTTCGCGACGGTCCAGATGGAGATTCGCGTGCTCGAGCTGCCCGGCGAGAACGTGGGACAGCTTGATGACCTCTGGCGTCAGCTCTCGTCCAAGGGTGTTTTCATGAGCAGCTACAACGCCTTCACGGACAATTCGTTCCGCGTGAAGTCCGGACGGATCGAGACGTGGGAGAAGATTCAGAAGGCCCTGTCGGAGGCGGGCGCCCAGAGGACGGCCACGCTGTCGCTGGCAATTCCCGACAACGATACGAGCGACCTGCCGATCGCCGATCTGCCGGCAGGCCGCACGATCGCATTCGTGGGCAACAATCTGGCCAGTCAGACTGTGAACGTCGGACCGGGCTCGCTCGTCCTGCGATTGCGGGCAGAGCCAATTCCCTGGGCCCGCGGCGTGCGCAAGATCATCGCGTATCCTACCTACACCTTGCCAACCTCGGCGGCCATCCCTCAGTTGCACCTGATGGCCCGCAAGAACGAGTTTTACTTCGCTCCGGCCGCCTTTGCCACCCAGATGGGACCGGGCGACTTCGTGGTCTTAGGCCCTGATGTCTACACGGGCGAGCAGCTCACTCTCGGCGGTCTGTTCTTCAACAACCCGCAGGGCCGTCTGTTCTTCGACCCGGCCCGGCCCGATCCGCCGAAATTCAAGTCCGGCGCCCGCGTCTATGTCTTAATTTGCAGAGGCATCAGCGATTGACCCATGCCTTCGGCAAACGTTGCACTAACTCGATGTGATGACTACGATCCCAGGCGGGTCGCTCAGGCCGTCTGGCGGCAGTTCGATCTGCTCGGCGGTCTGGGGCGATTTGTCAAACGCGGCGATACGGTCCTGATCAAGCCCAATTTCATCGCCCCCCGCTCGCATCACGTCAGTGCCGCACAGACCCATCCCGCGGTGGTCATGGAAGTGGCCAAAATGCTGAAGGATTTCGGCGCCAAGCCGTTTGTCGCGGACTCGCCCGCGTGGGCGAATACGGGCGCCTGTGCCCGCGCTCTGGAACTCACGGAGCCGCTTCGGAAGCTTGGCGTACCCCTCCAGGAGCTGGATGTGCCGAGGAAGTGCCGACTCGGGCCCGGCAAGCCGAGAGTGGGGATCAGCTCCGCGGCTCTCGATGCCGACGCGATCATCAACCTGCCGAAATTCAAGGCGCACCAGCAGTTGGTCGCCACGTTCGCGGTCAAGAACATGTTCGGCTGCGTCAGCGGCAAGCACAAAGCCCTGTGGCATTTCCGCAAAGGCGGCAACCCAGATGAATTCTGCGAGCTGCTCATCGATACCTACCGGTATCTTCATCCAGTCCTGACGATCATTGATGGCATTGTTGCCATGGAGGGCCAGGGTCCCATCCGCGGCAAGAGCAGGCCGCTGGGCTGGCTCATCGGCGGCGCCGACCCCATCGCCTGCGAGATGGTCTGCTGCCGCCTTGTGAATATCAAGCCCGAGCAGGTGCCGATTATCGTGACCGCAAAACGGATTGGCTTTGGCTGCGCGGACCTCGATCACGTCGAGATCCTCGGCGACGCCCTTCCGCCGCCCTGCCTCGACTTTCAAATGCCGGAACTGGCCCCCGTGAAGTTCTCCTTCACTCACGTCTGCCGGAGTATCACCAGGCAACTCCTGCTGCTTGCCCGCGGGACAAAAACCAAGCACAATAGAGGTGTGGCGGAGAGCAAAACCTGAACGCCTGGACAGGAGGGAAACATGGCGCTGCATAGATGGATCACAGTTCTCCTGGCAATGCCTGTAGTCGCGTGCTGGCCGGTGAACACCGGCAAGGCCCAGGTACACGAGCGGCCGTTCAACCTTGCGCTGCGGATTGACTGCCCCCAGCGGGATATCCGTTGCGGCGACGAAATCCCCATCGTCTTCACAATCACCAGCAGAGACCCGGAACCCTTCCCGTACGACTACCGCACGTACGATCGCAGCGGGCGAATGGACGAATACGAACTGGTCGCCAGGTATCTCGACGGCAGACCTGTTCCCGACCCTCGCGAACAGGACATGTCGGGACTCCGCGGCGGCCTGAGCAGCGGGATCGGGCAGCTTTCGGAGGGGTCTTCGTTCCAACAGACTATCGCACTCAACCTCTGGGCCCGCATCACGGAACCCGGTCGATACAACGTGACCGGGACCTATCATTACGACGTTTGGGATAGAAAGCTGCCGAAAGAGCATAGCTCGTCCAAAGACGTCCGCGTAAGGTCCGCGCCGATTCAAATCGAAGTGAAGCCCCGCAGCCGCCGCGAGATGGGAAACTACATCAGGGATTTGACCGCGAAGCTGAACTCCCTGGAGGCAGACGCGGGCCTCAAAGCGATGAGGGAACGCGAGCACCTGGCGGCACGGCTGGCCTACACCTGCGATACGCGGATCATTCCGACGATGCTTGACCTGCTGTACAACGAGAGGACGTTCAGCAATGAAGATTTCAAAGCCGTTCAAGCGTTCCGGTGCTATCTGCCGCACACTGACGAGGTCCGGATGGCGGTCCTGACCGCTGCCAGGACCCGCGGACTGGCCGGCGGCTCGGCGATCGTGCTGGAGCACCTCGGTTGCAACGAAGCCGACCTCGCGGGGGTCATCCGCCTGTCCTTGGCGTCGAAAGACCCGAACACCGTTCGGCACGCCGTTCTTGCCGCGCAGGAACACTCGGCCGATGAGCATATGCCAAGGCTTATTACCATCGCCACAGGGACCGAGGCGGGCGACTTCGGCAGGCGTGAGTCGGCGATCTATGCCATTGCATACCATCGGACGGACGAAGGCGTCGCCACCTTGAAAACCCTCCTGAACGATCCGAACGCGAGGATTCGCAAGTTCACAGCGGATACCATACGGTATGCGTACAGAAGGCATCCGGTCTATCCCAAGAAGGTGGATGAGGCCTTTACGAAGGCCCTTGTCTTGCTCGCCACGGATCCGAGGCATATCCGGCGATACAGCGCGATCTGGGCAATCGCGAAATCACGAACACCTGACGGGGTCAAGGTCGTAAAGACTCTCTTGGCGGACCCGAATGCGGATGTTCCGCTGGCCGAGACGGATCTGGGCGTGCGCACGATTCGCGATCTGCTGCACGACAGCGACCGGAACGTGCGGGAACGCACCAAATATGAAATTGAATTTGCGTATCACGAGTACCCCGGCAGGCCGCTGCAGCCGGATGATTTTCCGGCCGAATTTCGGGAGGATCCCGAGACGTTTGAGCAGAAGACTCTGAATGGATTGCTGAAGGATTGATGGTTGTGCAAACTCAACAAATGCGGATTGAACGGTGGTTGATTCTTTGCGTGGCGTGCCTCGCTCTTCTGGGTATGAGCGTGCCGGGGTGCCGGTATTGGGCCGGGCCCCTGCCTCTGGGGGTGGACAACGGCGTCCGGGTGGCGAGCAACGTGGCGTCCAATGGCTGGGCCGAGCCGATGGAATTGGCGGGGCTGCCGAACCTGCACAAGGTTTCGGATGACCTGTACCGTGGCGCGGAGCCGACGCCCGAGGGGATACAGCAGTTGAAGAAGCTCGGAATCAGGACGGTCATCGATCTGCGCTCGTCCGGCGCACCGGACGACCTTCGCGGGACGGGCATGACTTACGTGCGAATCCCCTCCACGGCCTGGCAGCCGGAGGATAAGGATGTCGTGCAGTTCCTCCGGATCATCATGGACGAGGATCGTACGCCGGTGTTCGTGCACTGTCACCGGGGCGCCGACCGCACGGGGATGATGACGGCGATCTATCGCGTGGCCGTGCAGGGCTGGACCAAGGAGCAGGCCATCGCCGAGATGACCCAGGGCGGCTTCGGCTTCTACAGCGGCTGGCAGAACCTCGTCCGGTACATCCGCGACCTGGACATTGAGCGGCTCAAGCAATCGGCCCTCGCGACCCCTACGCGCAGTGCAGCGACCGACTGAGAAAGTGGATCTGGAGGGTCTGATTCGATAGCAGCGGCTCGCGCCGGCCGGTATCGGCGAAGCCGAGCTCCTTGTAGAACTCGATGGCCGGGCCGTTATTCTCCGTCACCTGCACTTCGAGGATTTCTGCTCCCTTGTCGCATGCCCAGGATTCCACGGCGTTTGCCAGCGCACGCCCGATCCCCTTTCGCCGTGAGTGCGGGTCCACCCAGGCCCTCGCCATCGTTACGGTCTCACATGCCTCCCTGTGAATCTCGCCATCCCGGTACTGCCCTACGCGCCCAGCGATGAATCCAACGGCCCTGTCTCCCTCCATCGCCACGAATCCCACGGCCTCGCCCGTTTCCGCCAGCTTCCGCGCCCGTCCCTCCCATCGCTCCATCGGCATCGCCTGCGCCTCGGCCAGGCCCTCCCCAAAAGCATTCGGCGAATCCGCATACATCCGCAGATGCAGCTCTCGCAGCATCGGACCATCTGAGCTGTGAACCGGTCGTATTTCCATCCGCACTGATTAGCTCTTTTTGTGCCTGAGATACTCGTTGATGGCAACCGCCGTGTAGTGCTCCACGGGCATCTTCAGGGCTTCGTCCAGCGTGACCCACGCGTACTCCTGAGCCTCGTCGTTGAGTTGTACATCCGTCGAGTCCGTCTTGCACGCATAATCGAAGAAGATGAAATGCCGCGGCTTCCAGAACCGCTCGTCGTAGATGAACTCCTGAAAGCAGATGAAATCGATGTCACGAATGTCCAGGTTCGTCTCCTCCTTCACCTCTCTGCGCAACGCGTCCTCCATCCGCTCGCCGAGCTCGATATGTCCGCCGGGCAGGACCCATTTGCCGCGCCACTTGTGCGACCGCATGAGAAAGATCTTGCCCTCGCGATTGAAGATCATCGCCCCGACCGTCGGCTCCGGATACTGCTGTTCAGGCATTGACATCTCCCACTGTAATTGTACGACTCATGGCGGCCACCGCTTGGTTTCGCCTAGCATAGATACTCCCCTGACGTTGCCAAGCCTGCAGACCTGGGCCTCAGTTCCGCGTATGATTCCAGGCAGTTGTTTGCGAATCTTCTTGACTTAAAGGACAAGCTCGCGTATTTTCCACGCTGTGAGCGAAGGAGATTCGGATGTCGCGAGTATCTGAGACAGATGATTCAAACGGAGCAACCGCCGGGCGGGTGGCCATTGCGCAAAGAGCCTCGGGGGCAGCATGCACAATGAGCTACAGTATTTGAGTCGAGCAGTTCGACTCAAGAAAGGGGGCAATATGCGCCGAATGTGTCTTCTCCTGGCTCTGCTGGTGATTCCTGCACCCTGCTATTCAGTGACGATCATGAAGAACGTCGGTCACAGCGACTGCTACGTCGTGATATCGGATGGGCGGATCGTCGTCATCGACGTGGGGCCAACGTCAAGTGCCGAGGGACTTGTCGCACTCCTGAGAAGTGGGTACTTCCATTACGATCGGATCGTCATTACGCACGTACACTCGGACCACGCCAGCGGCCTGATGACGGCCGGGAAATATGCACGACAGAAAGGCAGCCTCCTGAGCACCGGCATGCTGGTGTCGAACCACGGCGAACACGACATCGATATTGTCGTTCGCCAGTCGAACCTGCGGGACCTGTTGACCTCCCTACGAAGCCAGAGGGTTGTCGCGATGGATGATCAGGCTCTGGCCAAACTCGCGTTCGCCGATGAGAACATGGCGATAGAAGGATTCACGCTCAACAAATCCGGACAGTCCAGAAACGAGAATGCATCCGGTCTGGTGCTCAAGGTGACCGAGATTCGCGACGGGCAACGACGCGCTACGCTCTTTCTCGGGGACATTGGCAAATCAGAGCAATCCAGACTGTTCGCGCATCCGCAAGCGGAAGGAATCTTCCGAGACGTACGTGCCGTGACGCTGCCTCACCACGGCCGTTCGACCACATTGAACCCCGACTTCTTTGACTCCATCAACAAGCTTGCCGGACCGGGGGTCACGCTGTTGCACTCTGACCGCAAGCCACTGAATCGCCGGGTCGCGACCAAGGCGGCGAAAGCCGGACTCGCGGTGAAATCCACTGCCGATGCAGCAGGTGGAGATGTCCTCGTGAACCTGTTCGAGAATGACAAGGCATTCCATGTTGTTGAGCCTGGCATCACCGACCTCGCCGAGATTGTCACGCGCGAAAAGGGCAGTCTGATCCGAGAAGGCAATTTGAAGGCGTACGAGATCGTTGACGCCGTGAGCAAATTCTGCAATCGGCCCGCATCGGACTTCCTGCCTCCAAACACCGTCATCAGTTGGCCGAGTGATGCCTGGATACGGAGAGAGATTCCAAGGAGACGAGAGGAATTCAATCGAGAGACGGAACACTTGATCGCGAGCCTTCAATCACTGAGTGTGGAAGAGTCTACAGCAGCAGAGAAGACGCTTGCGGTGCGACGTTCGAGATTGAGCCAAGTGCACGCAGAGCGAGTCGACAGGCTCCTACAAGATGTGGCTGCACGCCGGCGCACGGAAAACGAGATATTAGGCGGACTGCGGAGCGGCTGGGGCATCGGACGAAATTCGAACATCAGCACCAGCAGGCTCTTTCTGTATGGGAGTAAAGCCGAGCAAGAGAGGGATACCGGCTTGCGCTACGTGATCGAGCAGCAGAGTAACAATATCTGGGAAGTTCACGAAGTTGGCCCCATAGACAGCATTGGAATATCTACGCCGGGTAAATCGGTTCTCAGAATGAAACGCCCCGTAGGAGCAACGGTGGTGGACCGGAGGGTCTGTGAGTACTGTGGGAGAACGGCGTACGGCTATTGCACGATGCGACACAAATACGTGTGCAGTTCTCACAGGAGCTTCACCCAAGGCACGACTCGCTGGATATGTCCTCCTTGAGCACCGAGAAAGGGCGTTCCTATGTGTAATGTAAATCGTAGAACGGCGGTTCATCTTCCTCAGAATATCCCATCCTTGATCTTGGCGTAGAGGAACTGGTCGAGGATCTGGCCGTTCTTGAAGACGCTGGCCCGCACGCGGCCTTCACATTCGAATCCTGCCTTTTCGAGGACGCGGGCGGACGCCCCGTTGGTGGCGAAAACGCTCGCGTGGATGCGATACAGATCGAGATGCCCGAAGGCCCAGGCCGTGAACTCCGCGACCGCCTCGCTCATGATCCCCCTGCCCCAGAATGGCTCTCCCAGCCAGTAACCCAGCTCGGCCGTGAAACGATGAACGTCGGCGCCCATGTCGAGCCCGATGCCGCCGATGGCCTCGTGCCGCGTAGTAACGGCGAAGGACACTCGCGGGTCCTGCCGGGCGACCGCCGAGAGAAACCCCTCGGCATCGTAAATTGTGTATGGATACGGGAACCGGTCGCGCAGCCACATCGCGACATTGCGATTGTTCGCGTACCGAGCGATGGACGCCGCGTCGTCCTTCCTCCAATCCCGAATCATGTAGTCGCCTAATTTGATTTTCATAAGGAAGCGCGACCATCGTTGTTGATAGTTCAGCCTCTACGGTATTACGCCATCCCAAGCTTCTTATTACGAATCAGCAGGTTGATGGTTTCCTCAATCCTCTTGCGGCGGGTCTCGTCCCGCTTGGCGATGGCGACCCAGTAGATGAACTGCCTGCGATAGGACGGCGCGAGGGCCTCGAAATTCAGCCGGGCTTTCTCATTGCTCGCCAGCGCCTCGGTCAACTCGGCGGGAACAACGGTGATATCCTCGCGCTGGGCGGCCTTGTCCCACTGGCCGTTGGCCTTGGCCTCCCGGACTTTGGCCAGGCCGGCGTCCGTCATCCGGCCCTCTTTGATCAGCTTGCGCACGCGCTTCTTGTTGTGCTCCGACCAGATGCTGTTCTTCCTTCGCGGCGAGAAACGGATCGTATGTTTCTCGTCATCGATCCGTTTGAGAATCCCGTCGATCCAGCCGAAGCACAATGCTTCCTCCAAAGCCTCGACATACGTCAGGCCGGACCTGCCCGCGTGCTTCTTGTAGATGATCAGCCAGAGTTCTCGCGCGGCCTGGTGATTCGCGGTCAGCCAAGCCCGCCATGCTTTCCTGTCAGCGAAATTCCCGGTCATGATACGTATCAGCCCTCTCGTTTTGCCATTCGGGCCAACTGCAGGAAACCCAGGGCGAAGAGAAACAAACCCACCGCCGATATCAGTCCCGCCATCATCATGACTTTCGCGGGGCCGACACCGTGGATCGACGTGAATACCATGGGGATCGTCATCACGAGGTTGAGCAGCCCCATGAGAAGCGCGATGGCCGATCCGAGAAGCATGGATACAGCGGCACTCGCGTATCCTCGCCGCAGCAAGATCACCGAGCCGATGAGCACGATGCCCCACACGATCAGATGGAACGTTTGAACCAGAAGACCGTACGTCAACATAGGATATGTTCGCCTCCCTTCGAGATCATCATGGTCCACTTAGTCGGCCGGTTCGAGCAGGCCGAGGCGCCAGGGGATTTCGCCGTACGGCTTGCCCTGGTGATCCTTCTCGAGCACGCCCTGGAAGAGGAATCGCAGATTCGCCGGGTCCACGTCGAGCTTCTCGTCACGCCCGATGCGCAGCAGCTCGCCGTGACTGACGACGCCGGTCCACTTCTCGTCCTTGGGCGTGACGTTCCGCATGGAGGCGAAGGCCTTGTCCTTCTCGGCCGCCAGCGGCTGCCAGTCGCCATCGAGCCGGTCCGCCGTATATGCCTTGTAGTATCGCCAGCCATGCCCATTCCGGGCCTCGACCAGCGTCAGATACTTATTGAGCCCTTTGAGCCGGTACGTGTGACTGGCCTCGAAGATGTCCCCCGTCAACGCAACCACCGGCGTGGACCAGCCCTTGGGGAACTGTGCAAGCGAAGTCTCCGCTCGCCACATCTTGCCGTCGAGCGAGGTATAGAACAGATACGCCTTGGCATCGTCGCAGATCACCCAGAAATCAAGCCAGCCCGTTACATTATCCGGCTTGTTGTCATAAAGTGGCTGAAGCTTCGCCCACGAATTCGGGTCACTGATATTCGCCGTGGTCGAAAACGCGGGCCTATATGGCGGCTCGCCCCACGCCTCATCCGCCGCCTGGCAGATCAAGTACCACTTCTTGTGCGGCGTGAAGTAGAACACCTGCGGCGCGCAGAAGTACCCCGGATGACATGGGAGGACGCGCCGCAGCGCAACATTGGCCTCGCTGAACTGGCCAAAGCTCGAATACACAATCGCATGTGTCCGCTTAGGCCCCCGCACCGTATAGAACAGGTGCCACTTGTCCCCCTCCCGCACAATCGAAGGGTCCTTTACCGAGACCCAGTCCCATCCCCCCGCCGCCCTCGCCTCCACCACCGGCGCACCATAAGTCCACCGGAACTCCCCCGACGAAATCCCCGACCCGCCACTCGCTGTCACCACGTCCAGCATGACCATCATCACCAACTCAGCGCTGCTCATAGCCCTGCCCTTTCCATTCACAAACCTGGGACATTGTACGTGCAGTGAAGTCGCCAAGCCATAGAGAATGCCTAAACCATGTCCATGCTGTGCTTTGCGGTGTTCACAGGTATGAAGTCTTGCGGCTGCTCCAATCAATCGTGATGAGTCAATCGACCTCAGCATTCTCCTTTACGATCTGTCCATAAGCGCCTATAATCGGTGAGCGAGTGTTGAGAACCTGGATGCTGGTGCCATTGATAATGACTCGTGAGGGCGATTGGACATGTCGTGGACGAGGTTGTCCCACGGACGTTCCGGTTGCTGTGTAAGAGGAATATGGTGGAGGCTTCCTCATGGTAAGCTTCATTCGAAAGAGACTGCAGGTGTTTGTGTCATCGACCTATAGCGACCTCATTGCAGAGCGCCAGTCTGCCGTTGAGGCAATACTTACCGCCGGCCATATACCTGCCGGTATGGAGCTTTTCACGTCGGGTGACGAGTCGCAAATGGAGGTGATCAAGCAGTGGATAGATGAATCAGATGTATACCTTTTGATTCTTGGCGGCCGCTACGGGAGTATTGAGAAAGGGAGCGGAAAGAGCTACACCCAACTCGAATACGAATATGCCGTCAACCAAGCGAAGCCACTCTTTGCGTGCGTGATAACAGACAACGCATTGGAGAGCCGGGTCAAGGCTCATGGGATGAGTGTGATTGAGACTACCGACCCGCAAAAGCTCAGGAACTTCCGGGAGCTAGTCCTGACGAAGATGGCTAGGTTCTGGGAGGACTGCAAAGACATCAAGATCGCAGTCAGTGAAACGCTGTCGCAGTTCGCAAGGCGGGATGATCTCACCGGCTGGGTCCGTCCAAGCCAAGAGGCAAATATGCCTGCACTCGCTGATGAGATTACCCGCCTGAGCAAAGAAAATGCGAAACTGCGTGCCGAGCTGTCAAAGAGCAGAGAAGAGGACACGATTCAAGGGCTGCCTTTTCAGGAACTCAAGACACTACTTGAGCAGAAAGGCTTGTTGGAGTTTCTCCGTCGTACGCGTAAGGAGCTTGGGAGCCAACATGGCCTAATCCCGGGTAGCCTTCACACTGCCCCGGCGGAGGAACTCTCTCTGATAGGGATTCTCGAAATCACGCGCAATGGCTACTACGTGTTGACCAATGCTGGACGCATGTTCTTGAACCGATTGGAGGCTGAGAGACTCGCTCGTGAGTTGAAGTCCGAGTCAGAGTGAATCTCTGGAATCCGTGTCTGAATCATCCTTCTCCGTGTCCTCGGTGGTCTCTGTGGCAGAACACCTTTTCACAGCATCTCTTCGAGGATTTCGGCGGCGTCTTGGACCATTTTGGGGCAGATGGTTCGGAAGAGGCCCTCTTTCGTTGCTTTCTGGGCGCCTTCGGGGGTGCTGATGTCACAGCCGAGAAGCTCCTTACAGACGACGCTATTGTTTCGCTGCTGGAACTTCGTGGTGAACTCGCGCAGGGCGGCGTAAACGTTGTTCCGGCCGTCACGCTGGTCGCAGTTGGGTCCGGCGTGCTTGAGGCCGAGGACCATGAAGGCGCCGGTGACCGCGCCGCAGGTCTGGGCCAGGCGCATGCCGCCGGCAAAGCCCGAGGCGAGCTTCATCCCCTGCTCTCGCGGCAGGTCTACCGACGGGCCGTAGGTCCCCACGATCGCCTGCGAACAGGCGGCGCCCCGACAGAAACAATTCACCGCATCTTCCACTCTGCTCATAATGCCACTCCATCTCGGATGGTCACAATCATCGACAGCCGGCAGCCATTCTAATCCTGACGGCCCCGCCCGGCAATGCCTTGTGCTTGCCTATTCCGGGCAAACGCAAAGTCGCTCAACATGGTGGGTGGCATCGTCAAGCGGAGCTTGGCGATGGCGGCTTTCCCATGCGCAGGACCATCGCCAAGGCCTTCGGCCTTGACGCTGCCACCCGGCTCGCGCTTTCAATGCGTCCATTCTCAGGACTCTGCGACTGCCGTGCTTGCCCATTCGGTCTCACCTGCCGATTGACAGGCGAGAGGTGAATGCCGTAGCATCTTCCTTGTATATGAGAAACACCATGGCATTTGTAGTGGTCGTGGGGGTCCTGGTCAGCGTGGCGCGGCCGGCAGGTCACGCCCTTCTGGGTGAGGCCAATGCGGTAGTCTATGCACCCACTGGCGGAGGGCCCTCGCTGCCCGACGGGAATCTTCGCAAGGTCATCCGCCGGGCGATAAATGCGGCCTCGATAGCCAACGATCTGCTTTCGTTGGCGGTTGATTATCCGCTGGATGAGGCGGCGTTCCCGCCGGATATAGCGGCCCCGACGTTTGTGTGGAGCGATCCGGCCTGTCTGAGCATGAAGGCCGACACCTGGCTGATCGACGTGGCCCGCCGGGGTACGGACGACCATCTATACGTGCTCACCCAGGGGGCCACGCCGCCTCGGGCGCGTGACGACGACCCGCGGACGGCCTCCGCAATTGCCGCTGCCTACAATCCGCCGGCTCCCGCTGTCCCGGCGAAACGGTGGATGCCGGACGAGGAGACCTGGGGACAGATCAAGCGGCTGTCCGGCGGGTCGGGCGCGATTGTCACGATCCTGGGCTTGTCGAGCGAAAGGCCTGACGAGGTCTTATCCCGAGGGCGCGTGAGGCTGAGTGTCTCGGACGATCCCGTGGGCGCGCCGATCTTTTATCGCGATGTGCCGCTGCCGTTCCGCCACGTTCTCAATAACGTCGAGTCGATCCGCTGGCGTCTGGGGGAGGTTTCCTCGCACAAGCCGCCCACCCTGCTGACCGGCATGAAAGTCTGCGGCAACTGTCACTCCTTCACGGCCGACGGCAAGACCCTCGCCATGGATGTCGATTACGGCAGCGACAAAGGGTCCTACGTCATCGCGGACATCAAGCCCGAAACCGTTCTGCAAAAGGACGACGTGATCTCCTGGAGCGATTATCGCCGCGACGACAAAGAGCCCACCTTCGGGCTACTGGCCCAGATTTCGCCCGACGGGCGGCACGTCCTCAGCACGGTCAAGGACCGCTCGGTGTTTGCCGCAGTGGATGAGCTCGACTACTCCCAGCGATTCTTTCCCGTGGCGGGCATCCTGGTGGTCTATGATCGGCGGACGAAGCAGTTCTCTCCGCTCAAGGGCGCCGACGACCGGCGGTACGTGCAGAGCAATCCCGTGTGGAGTCCCGACGGCAAGACCATCCTGTTCGCCCGCAGCGAATCCTACACGCTCAAGGGACTCAAGGATCCCTCCTCGGCCGTGGTGGAAAAGGACGAGGTCGCCGAGTTCTTCGAAGGCGGCAGGAAGTTCCGCTATGACATCTATCGAATCGATTTCAACGACAGCCGGGGCGGCAGCCCCACGCCTCTGCCCGGCGCCTCCGGCAACGGAGTGAGCAATTACTTCCCGCGATACTCGCCCGATGGCAAGTGGATCGTCTTCTGTCAAAGCGATACGTTCATGCTGCTACGCCCCGACAGCACCTTGCATATCATGCCCTCGGCCGGCGGGACGCCGCGCAAGATGCGCTGCAACTTCCCCGGCAAAATGAACTCGTGGCATAGCTGGTCGCCAAACGGCAAGTGGCTGGTCTTCGCCTCCAAGGCCCACGGCCCATTTACGCAGCTCTGGCTGACACACATCGACGCCGAGGGCAACGACAGCCCCCCCGTGCTCCTGGAGCATTTCACAGCCGCCGACCGCGCCGCCAATATCCCGGAATTCGTCAACGTCAAACCAGCGCAGTTCGCCCAGATCAGGCAGGAGTTCGCCGATTATTACACCCACTACCGGGTCGGGGTCAGCCACGAGCAACGTCACGAGTACGTGGAGGCTGTCGAGGAGTTCCAGGTAGCCTTGCGCGAAGAGCCCAATCACGTGGAGTCACTGTACCTGCTGGCCTCCTGCCTGGCCCGGCTCGACCGGGAGCAGGAGGCGATGTCCTATGCCCGCAAGGTGGCTGCCCTGGCTCCCAAGAGCCCGCTGGTGCACGGTCTTCTGGGCGGCCTGCTGTGCAGCACCGGGCGGTACGGCGAGGCCCTGGCCCATTTGGAGGCGGCCCATGCAGCCAACGCCGGGGACGTAGCCGTCGCGAACAACCTGGCCTGGCTGCTGGCCACCTGCCCCGAGACCGCCTACCGTGACGGGCCTCGGGCCCTGCGGCTGGCGGAGTGGGCGTGCAAGGCCACATCGCACAAGTCGCCCCCCCTGCTGGATAGCCTGGCGGCCGCCTATGCCGAAGTGGGCCAATTCGACCAGGCCGCAAGGGTCACCCGGCAGGCCATCGAGATCGTCCGGAGCAACCCGAAAGCATCGACGGAAACCCTCGAGTCCCGCCTGGGCCTGTACCTGGCCGGCAAACCCTTCCACGAAACTGCCCGCAGGTAGTCATGTCCCGTGCCCCTGTCCCCTGTTCCCATAAAACCCGCCGAGCGAAGGGGTATTCTGGGAATTATTTTTTTGGGACTTGACACGGCAGTGTCCGCCTGCTACACTGAGACACAATAGTTCGTAGGCCTGCGCTCAGGCAATACGCACAAGCCGAGTCGGACAAGAAGGCACCTCTCTCGTCAGCATCTGGCAAGTCCGATTCGACTTCACAGACGAAAGTGGGTACTGGTTGTCGTAAATGGAGGATCATGCCATGAAGAGGCTCGCAATTGCATTCTGTGCTGTCGTAGTAACTGCGGCAATTTCTGCGCCGGCGCTCGGGGCCATCGTGTACTCGGGCTCCCAGGACGTGGTGCTCGCCGTGGGTCCCATGTACGCGATGGCATCCAAGACGATCCAGTTGGGCGGCATGGCCGCCGACTGGGACGACTTCCGGGTGGAGCTATGGCTGAACATGGGCATGCCCGGCGGCATGCCGATGGGCATGGGGACCAAGCTGCTCCTTTACGCCCCGCGCGGCATGGGGATGAACATGGGAGGCGTCCTGGGCATGGGAGGGATGGCCATGAACGTGCCGATGGGCGCGCCCATCGGCGTGGACTCCTTCTTTGACGTATTCACAGAGCTCAGCACAGTTCCAGAGACACCAGACAGTTCCACAGAGCTCAGCACGTCGGACTCCTTCTTTGACGTGTTTACAGAACTCAGCTTACCATCATTCAGTGAAGACGGCGGGTACATCGGTCTTCGCACCGCCATGGGCAATTATGGGTGGCTGCACATGCTGAGCCAATCGGACATCGGGACCGACAGGCACAGCGTGGTGTTCGATGGCTGGGCGTACGAGGACCAGCCGGGCGTGCCTATCCACGCCGGAGAAGGAGGCCCCTGTGACTGGAAGCCGGGCGCCCCCCACAAGATGCACTGGCCGCAACTGCCCGACCTCGGGTTCACGGGCATCGATGTCGCCCTCACGCAGATCACCCTGGCGGATGATTTCAAGTGCACCGCCACGGGCCCCATTCGGGACATCCACATCTGGGGCTCCTTCTACAAGGACGAGCTTCCGAAAGAAGGACCAGGCAGTCTCACTTTCGAGGTGAGCATCTACACCGATGTTCCGGCCACCGACAAGGCGTGGAGCCGGCCCGGCGAGCGAAAATGGACGAGGACCTTCAAGCCCGGCGAATACACGGTCCGCCGGGTCCATGATGGCCCGGAGGATTGGTACGACCCGGCGAAAGGCGAGTACTTGCCCGCCAATCACCGGTATGCCTTCCAGTACAACTTCTGCATCGATCGCGACCCGTTCACCCAGGAGGAAGGGAAGATCTACTGGCTGGCGGTGAGGGAATCGTCCGCGACGAGCAACTACAGCTTTGGATGGAAGACGACAACGCGGGAACTCCGGTGGAATGATGACGCCGTATACTACCAATCCAATTCGGCCGGCTGGGTGGAAATGGCCTACCCCAAAGGGCACAAGTACGTGGGCGCGTCACTGGACCTGGCCTTTGTGATTACCGATGGCGCCGTCCTTCCGGCGAACCGTGACCTCGGCGACGCTCCGGACAGCTCCAACAGCATCCCCGGGGCGAGCATGCTGGCATACCCCGGCGGCATCGTCGCCCATTACCCGACCGTGTACCAGGCGGGTTCGCCTCCATACGGGCCCATGCACCAGAACCCACGCGACGCGTACTACCTGGGCAAGTGGGTCAGCCTGGAGACCGACGCGGACATCGGGATCGATGACGATGGAGTCACGAACATTGACCCGGCGAATGACTTGGCCAATCGCGACGGGGCCGATGACGGGCTCACTCTCCCCGTCTCCATGCCCTTCTGCGAGAAAACGAACCTGCGTTATACAGTCACGGTCACGAGCGCGACAGTTAAAGAAGCGTACGTGAACGTCTGGTGCGACTGGAACCGGGACGGCGACTGGGATGATCTCATGCTCTGCCCCGACGGCGAGATCGTGCCGGAGTGGGCCGTGCAGAACGACAAGCCTGCCTTTGCAGGCGCAGGCCTGTATTCGTTCTCCACATCGGAGTTCCGGTCCTGGCATCCGGTCAAAGACAAGATCGACCCGATCTGGGTCCGGATCACGATTGGCGAGCAGGAGCACCTGCCGTCCGTCCTCATACCCGGTGCTGCACCAGGCATCGAGGGCGCCGGGCCGAAGGACGGTTACCGGTATGGCGAGACCGAGGACTACTATATTCAACCGACAACCATACCCGTCGGCGTTCTGAGGTATGACTGGGGCGATGCTCCTGAGACAGCGGCGGCCGCCGGTTATCCGACGCTTTTGGCGAGTGACGGCGCTCGGCACCTTCCCACAGGTCCCTGGCTGGGCAACGAGAACGACAGGCCCGACTCCGAGGCGGACGGTCAGCCCGACGCAGATGCCAAGGGCGATGATAACGCAGGAAATGACGATGAAAACGGCGTCTCGCTGCTGCCTCTGTTCCCCGGCCTGCCCGCGGCGGCTAACGTCCTGGTCGGTGGCGGTGGAGGCGTGGTCCAGGCGTGGATCGACTTCAACATCGATCGTACGTGGCAAGATACCGAGAAGATCTTCGATGGCTTCCTGCCGGATGGGCTCCATACGATCAACTTCACGACGCCCGGCAGTGCCGTGGTCGGCCAGACCTTCGCTCGATTCCGGATCAGCAGGGAAGGCGGACTCAGCCCGGTGGGCGAAGCCAGAGATGGCGAGGTCGAGGATCATAAGGTCTGGATTGTGGCGCAGCCCGTTGCGTCGAAGCAATGGTGCCAGTTGCCCGACCTGACGCCGGAAGGCATCGACATCCGTGTGGACAACGGCGAGAACCTCCAGCGCATCATCGCGGATGATTTCGAGTGCAGGCAACGGGGCAAGCTCGCCCACATTACCTTGTGGGGTTCGTGGAAAGAGGATCGCAAGGGGGAAATCAAGAAGATTCGCCTGCGCATCCGTCCGGACGATCCGATCGGACTGGAAGGGGCGGATACGAAGAACAAGTATTCCAAGCCAAATCCGGAGACCCTGTGGGAGCGCGAGTTCCTGGCCGGCCAGTTCACGGAGGAGCTCTACCACACCGTGGAGATCCGTGGTGAGTGGTGGTGGGACCCGGCCCTGAGCGACGCGATCCCGGGCGGTGACAAGAAGGTCTGGAAGCTCGATTTCGAGATCGATCCCGATAAGGCCTTCGTGCAGGAGGGCTCTTCGGACAAGCCGCGAATTTACTGGCTGGAGGTTTCGGCGGAAACCGTCGATGGGCAGTTCGGCTGGAAGACCCGGCGGTGGCCGGAACACTTCATGGATGACGCCGTCTTTTCCGCGCTCAGCACAGGGGCGGTCGGCTGGCACGAGCTGCATTATCCGCTCGGGCACAAGTACTTCTCCGTGGAGCGCAATTCCATCGACATGTCCTTCTGCCTGCTGTTCGATGACGACACTCCGCCGCCGTTGACGGTTATGCCGGCGGCGCTGACCCAGTGTCCGCCCGCACAGACGACGTGCCAGGTCAACCCGACACAGTGTCCCGTCGCACAGACGCAGTGTCCGCCGACGCCCGTCACCCAATGTCCGGGTGCAATCACGCAGTGCTGGCCGGTGAAGACACAATGCCCCACGGTGGAGACCCAGTGTCCGCCGACGGACACGGAGTGCTGGACCGAGCAGACGAAGTGTCCCGTCTACGAGACGAGATGTCCGCCGGTGCAGACCAAGTGCCCGCCCACGGACACGGAATGCTGGGTCGAGCAGACGAAGTGTCCCGTCTACGAGACGAGATGTCCGCCGGTGCAGACCAAGTGCCCGCCCACGGACACGGAATGCTGGGTCGAGCAGACGAAGTGTCCCGTTTATGAGACGAGATGTCCGCCGGTGGAAACCAAGTGCCCGGTCCGCCAGACGTACTGTCCCCCAAAGGAGACGTATTGCCCCGAGACCCAGACGCGGTGCCCGCCGAAAGAGACGTATTGCCCCGAGACCCAGACGCGGTGCCCGCCGAAAGAGACGTATTGCCCCGAGACCCAGACGCGGTGCCCGCCGGTAGAGACCCGATGTCCGGTGTCGCAAACGAGCTGTCCGCCGACGGAGACGGAGTGCTGGTTCGAGCAGACGAAGTGCCCGGTTTATCCGACGCGATGCCCGACGGATCCGACCAGGTGCCCGCCGACGACGACGCAATGCCAACAGGTGACGACGCAATGCCCTGCGATACAAACCTATTGTCCGCCGACGGATACCCAGTGCCCTGTCGTTTCGACCGCGTGTCCACCGGTATTCACCCAGTGCCCGCCCATGCTAACCTTGTGTCAGATCCAGCCCACAGTCTGTGTGACAGCACCGACCCTGTGCCCCCCGATCTGCGGACAACTGCAGAGTTCCGAGTCTGGCGGCGACGTGAGTGCGTTGCAGTCCGGGTGGGTCTGTCCGACGGTAGAGGCCGACTGCCGCACGGTGGATGAGTACCTGGTGATCGCGCAGGCAGCGAAATAGCCGTCGTGCACGGAGCGTACGAAGACCGCGCTCATATCCATGCTTGCGTGGGTATGTTTAACTTATAGGGCGCCTCGCTCGTGGACGCATGAGCAAGGCGCCCACTCTTCTTGCAGCGTTACGGGCAACACCTGCGATATCTCCGCCGCCCGGTTGCCGCCGCGTTGACATAGCTGCCGGATGGGGCTATCATCGCGGTAATGGCGGTCGAAGAGAAACAAATCAACATCCTTGGCATTGAGACAAGCTGTGATGAGACGGCGGCGGCGGTCGTGGCCGACGGGCGGCAGATCAGATCCTCCGTCGTGGCTTCACAGAACAAGCTGCACGAGAAATACGGCGGCGTCGTGCCGGAGATCGCTTCGCGCGCACACATCGAGAAGATCTACCCGGTCATCACCGAGGCGATGGCGCAGGCCGGCGTCGGCAAAGATGATCTGGATGCGGTGGCCGTAGCGAGCCAGCCTGGATTGACGATTGCGTTGGTCGTGGGCGTTACGGCGGCCAAGACGCTCAGCTTCATGTGGGGCAGGCCTCTGATCGCCGTCAATCATCTGCACGCCCACCTGCAATCGGCGATGCTGAACGAGGAGAAACTGGAGCTGCCCGCGGTGGCGTTGATCGTCTCGGGCGGGCATACGAGCCTGTACGAGGCGGACTCGCCGCTCGATCTGCGGCTGCTCGGCTCGACGATCGACGATGCTGCCGGCGAGGCGTTTGACAAGGTCGCCACGATCCTCAAGCTGCCCTACCCCGGCGGGCCCAATATCGAGCGGATCGCAAGAAACGGCAATCCCAAAGCCGTCCGCTTTCCTCATCCCATGCTTGGCCGGGATTCACTGGACTTCTCCTTCAGCGGGATCAAGACCGCGGTCCTTTACTATTGCCGGGGCCAGGATATGAAGGGGGAAAACCGGGTCGATTCCATGAGCGAGCAGGAGATCGCCGATATTGCCGCCTCGTTCCAGGCGGCGGCGATCGACATTCTGGTGAAAAAGACCAGGCGGGCAGCGGACAAGATCGGCGCGCGAACGGTCCTGCTCGGCGGCGGCGTGGCCGCCAACAGCGCTCTGCGCGAGGCCATGCAGAAGATGTGCGAGAAAAGCAGGCCGCCCCGGCGACTTCTGGTGGCGCCGAAACCATATTGCACGGACAACGCCGTTATGGTAGCCTCGTTGGCGTACTACAAGTACAAAGCCGGGCTGTTCGCGCCGCTGACGCTGGAGCCCAGCGCCAACGGATAGACAAGTGTGTGCGAGGTCAATTTGCCGTAGCATGGGCATCTTGCCTCATTGTTCTACACATCTCTGAACAGATTTGTGCAAGAAGACTTATACCAGAAGGAGTTGCAGATTGTAAGGGAGATCCAGATGAGGTTTTTCATAGGCAAGGATCATAGGAATCGTGAGTCAAAGGAATACCGGCGAGACCGCTGTCTGGGCGCGAGAAGAGATGGCTATTGCACAGTTGAACGATAAACGCTTGAACCAACGGCTGACCCAGCTCCTGTCGGACTTGGGCGACCGACCCACCGCCAGCATTCCCGCCGCGTGTGGCGGGCACACGGAGATGACCGCCGCCTATCGGTTTTTCGACAACCCCAAGGTTACGCCCGCCACAGTGCTCGAGCCCCACTTCGCGGCCACCCGGCGGCGGCTAGCCGAGCAGCCGGTGGTGCTGCTCGTCCAAGACACCACGGAAGCGGATATAACCCGTCCGCACCAACAGGTCGAGGGGGCCGGACCGCTGGATGGGGGAACACGTCGCGGAGCCTTCGTGCATCCCCTGGCGGCCTTCACCCCCGACGGCACCCCGCTGGGGACGGTTTCGATGCAGATCTGGACCCGGGAGGAGTCGGCCCCAGCCAAAGAACCCTCACACCGGAGCCGGCCGATCGAGCAGAAAGAGAGCTTTCGCTGGGTCCAGGGGCTGCGCGCGGCCCGCCAAGTGGCCCAGGAACTGCCCCAGACCCAGATCGTCTGCCTCGGCGACAGCGACGCGGATCTCTACGAGTTATTCGCCGAACCCCGCGGCGAGCGCCCGGTGGATTGGGTGATTCGTGGCTGCCGCAACCGCTGTGTGGAGGGCGCGGCCGACGCCGCCCGGCAGAAGCTGCACGAGAGTGTGATGGCTCAGCCGGTGTTGTTCACGCACACGATCACGGCGCGTATGCGGGACCCGAAGACCGCGTGTGAAAAGCGAAAACGCCGTGTGGGCCGCGCCACGCGGACCGCGACCGTGCAAGTGCGTGCTGCGGCGGTGACGCTGCGTCCGCCCCGCCGGTCCGGCGGCGTGACGTTGCCCTCGGTTGCGGTGAACGTGGTGCTGGTGTCGGAGCCGCATCCGCCGGCGGGTCAGCCGGCAGTGGAATGGCTCCTGGTGACGACGCTGCCGATCCAGACGCTGGACGAGGTGCGACAAATCATTCAATATTACTGTGTCCGCTGGATGATTGAGGTGCTGTTTCGCACGTGGAAATCGGGGTGCCGCGTCGAAGAGCGGCGTTTCGAGCATCTCGACCGGTTGTTGCCTTGTCTGGCGTTGTACTGGATCGTGGCCTGGCGGGTCTTGTTGCTGTGTCGGCTGGGACGCAGTTGTCCTGACCTGGATTGTGAGGTGCTCTTCGAGCCCGCCGAGTGGCAATCGGTCTGGCGAGTGACGCAGCCAGGTCCTGTGCCGCGCCAGCCGCCCAAGCTGGACATGATGGTGCGTCTGATCGCGCAACTGGGCGGCTACGTGAACCGCCCGAACCGTGCCGATCCGCCGGGACCACAGACCCTCTGGTTGGGCCTGCAACGCATGCACGATCTGGCCTGGGCATGGAATACCTTTGGCCCCGGAGCCAATAACAACCCAAGAGATGTGTAGAACAATGAGGCATCTTGCCCATGAGTCGCAGGGCCATCTTGGCCCTGCCAATCAATATTCCTTCGCAGGCGGAACGCCCGCGAAATCCATGGGCAAGATGCCCATGCTACTTTAGGGAGCACGGTCATTCAACCAGAGCACTTGAGACAACTGTTGGAGCAAGTCAAGGACGGCCAGGTCGGGATCGACGAAGCCATGCAGAGGCTTCGCCTCCTGCCGTTCGAAGACCTTGGCTTCGCGCGCGTGGACCACCATCGGCAGCTCCGACGGGGCTTTCCCGAGGTCATCTTCTGTCCGGGCAAGACCGTCGGGCAAGTCGTCCGCATCTTCGAATCGCTGGCCTCCAAAGGCAACAACGTGCTCGCGACACGGGCGACCCAGGAAGTCTTCGAGGCCGTGTCGCAGACGGGCAAGTTCCCTGCGGCCCGGTACGAGGAGCTCTCGCGGGCGATCGTGCTGGAGCAGAAGGAGCTGCCTCGCTCGAAGAGCGTGCTGCCGATCGTAACGGCGGGCACGGCCGATCTGCCCGTGGCGATGGAGGCGAAAGTGACCGCCGAGATCATGGGCCAGCGGACCGAGCTGGTCTGCGACGTCGGCGTGGCCGGCCTGCACCGCCTGTTCGGGCACCTGCCAGACCTGCAGAAGGCGAACATCATCATTGTCGTGGCCGGCATGGAGGGCGCATTGGCGAGCGTGCTGGGCGGGCTGGTGAGCTGCCCGGTGATCGCCGTGCCGACCAGCGTCGGATATGGGTCGAGCTTCCAGGGCGTGTCGGCGCTGCTGACGATGCTCAATAGCTGCGCCTCGGGCATCACGGTAGTCAATATCGACAACGGTTTCGCCGCGGCCGTGACCGCGACGATCATCAACCGGAAGATCGACGGGACGGAGTGAGACATGGAGATCGTGCGCGAGGTGCCGAAGCTCAAGCCGCGGCCCGTGGATGGACACAAGGGCACGTTCGGCCGGGTCTGCGTCATTGCCGGCAGCATCGGCATGACCGGAGCGGCAGCCCTGGTCGGCCGAGCAGCTCTACGCGCCGGGGCAGGTCTCGTGCGGGTCGCCACCGCAAAAAGCGCCCTGCCCATTGTGGCGTCCATCGAGCCTTCGTACACGACGGCCCCCCTGCCCGAGGACAGCGCCGGGCGAATCTCCGCAAAGGCGATCAACGCGATCCTCAATGCAGCAGCGGAGAACGACGTAGTGGCTATCGGTCCGGGCCTGGGACAAAGCTCCGGCCTGCGATCCATCGTGGAGGCGTTGCTCCAGCAGGAAGGCCTGCGCCTGATCATCGACGGCGACGGCCTGAACAACCTGAGCAAGCTCACCGGCTGGCCGAAGAAGCGCAAAGCGAACGTAACCCTGACGCCCCATCCGGGCGAGATGAAGCGATTGTGGTCGGCGCTGTTTCGCGAGGAGATGCCCCATGATCGCCAGGAGGCCGCGACGCGCATGGCCTCGACCACCGGCGCGCTCGTCGCCCTCAAGGGCGCGGGAACGGTCGTGACCGACGGGAATCGCGTTTACATCAATACAACCGGCAATCCGGGCATGGCCACCGCCGGCTCGGGGGACGTCCTGACCGGCGTCCTCGCCGCATTGATGGGTCAGGGCATGGACAATTTCGATTCCACCGTCCTGGGCGTCTACATTCACGGCCTGGCCGGCGATATTGCGGCGGACAGACTCGGCCAGATCAGCCTCATGGCAACCGACATCATCGACGCCCTGCCGGAAGCGTTCAAGAAGACAAGTCTTCCGTGAATGCGCGGCTCTGGCGGGTGGCATCGTCAAGCCGCAGGCTTGGCGATGGTCGGGCATGGGCTGCCCTGTTCCAGAATGAACTCGGTCACGAGCGTCCGGTCGCCGTAACACAGGGTCTTCATCTGAATCCCCGGCAGCGGCGTCTTGTGCTGTCCGGAAACATGCTTCGTGAACACGTTACTGCTCCGCGGAATCGTTTGGGTCATCTTCTGAGGCTTTCGATGAATCCTCGCCGGCGACAGAAGGAGTCTCCGCCTTGGCCTGGTCCCGCTTCTTCAAGTCTTCGATCTCTTTCTTCAGCTTCTCCGTTTCCTTCTTCAGCTCATCCACGGTCTTGCGCAACTCGATGACCTCCTCAGGCACGAGCAGCTTCTTCTCTTGCAGCTTGTCCATCGCCGTTTTGGCCTGGCGCTGAATCTGGTCGTGAGGTTCTTGGCCGCAGAACGTCTCGACGATCGGTATCGCTTTGGGGTCGCCCAGCGTCCCAAGCGCACCGATGGCGCCCCGCCGGACTATCATTCGCGGGTGGTTCACGTAGCCGGCAAGGAACTCGCGTACCTGCGTCCGGTCGTCCTGATCGCGGGCGATGCGAGCCAGCGTACCCAGCCCCGAGGCAAAATCTGACGAGTGGAACCGCCCTTGGCCGCCTTGCAGCGTCGCCATCAGCTCAGGAATGAACGCAGGATCGTCCAGCCTACGAATTGCCCCGATTGCGGCATCTGCCAATTCGTTGCGATAGGACGTGGACTGAAGGTATCTTGAAACGGCCTGCCGTGTCTGCGGCGAGTGGAATCGCCCCATATTCCCAATCGCTGCCATGACGATATCAGGATTCTTCTCATTGGCGAGGACATTCTCCATTCGTGTCAGGACCTCCGGCCGGTAGAAGCGCCCTATCTCCTGAACCACGCGCAGACGCACACGCGCGTCGCTCTGGTCCATGGAACCGACGAGCGCGTCGAATGCCTCATCCGTGTGAATCTCCTGCAGGGCGGACGCCGCCTCGCGCCGGACCCCGTAGAACGCGTCGTTATTCAGTGCGTCCTTGAGCTTCCCGACCGTTTTCTTATCCTTCTTCTCCTTCAGAGCATCAATGGCCAGGAGGCGTCCGACAACATCGGACCGGTTCTCAAGCTCGGCATAGAGCATCCGCTCGGGCACGTTGAATGTGACCTTGGCGAGCAGTGTCAGGTCGGGATCGAAACGCACGATGTTGGGCTCGGCATGCAGCGCGAAATAGAAATCGTGCTGTGTGGAGTCGATCAGGAGATCGCGATCCATCGTCTGCTCACCCAGCCAGAACCGGACTTTGGTCGGCAGAACGAATGTACCTGTGCCGCCGTCGGCGCTCTGTGTTTGCTTGACGCTGATCTTCACAAGTTTGTCCTGCTCGGACCAGTTATAACTGACATCAAGTTTCGGGCAGCCGCCGTTATAAAGCCACTGGTCGAAGAAGCAGTCGCAGGACCGCGAGGACAACTCCTCGATGATCGAGCGCAGGTCTTCCGTCACCACGGTGCCGAGCGAGTGCCGCTCCAGGTACGTCTTGATGATGCGGCGGAACGGCGCATCTCCCAGTTGGCAGCGGAGCATGTGCAGGACCCAGCCGGCCTTCGAGTACGTGTGGTAGTCGAACTGCTCGTCCGCTTTCTCATAGCGGCGATTGACGATCGGCTTGTTGTCCGTCTGTGACGTGATCCATCGAGCCGCCGTGTACAGGTCGTACAGCATGGCGTCACGCCCGTTCCGATGGCCGTCGTAGAGCCTTTGATAGTAGGTCGCGAACCCTTCGTTGAGCCAGATATGGCTCCAGTCCTTGCACGTCACGTAGTCTCCCACCCACTGGTGCACGAGCTCGTGCGCAACCAGGCCCTCGCTGGACCGGATGTTCTCCGTCTCCTTGCTGAAGAGCGTGCCATCGCTCAGGACCGTCAGAGACGTGTTCTCCATCCCTCCGGCCACGAAGTCCGCCACGGCCACCTGATCATACTTCTCCCAGGGGTACGGCACGCCGAGTTCCTGCTCGAAGAACTCGATCATCTCCGCCGTGCCTTCAAAGGAATTCGCCGCCTGCTCGACTTGGGAAAGCGGTGTGTAGAGGGCCAGTGGAATGTCCCGATAGCGCGACTCGACCTTCCCGAACCTTCCGGCAACGAGGGCCACCAGGTAGTTGACGTGCGGCTTCTCCTGCAGCCAGCGGGCGGCCTTCAGCCCGGTTGCCGGATCGATCTCCTCCGAGACCAGCCGGCCGTTCGACAGGACCGTCATCTCCGGCGGCACACGACAGATGACCTCCGAGCTGAAACGCTCATTCGGATAATCGTAGTTTGGATACCAGTACGGCGCCTCGTGACTTTCCCCCTGCGTGAACAGGTGCGTGTCTGACTCGGGGTATCCCATCTGCGGTGTGCGGAAGTACATGCCCCGCTGCGGCTCGGCGTCGTATCGGATCGTAACGGTAGTCGGGTCGCCGGGCAGGACGGGCGGGCTGAACGCGATCGTAATGGATGTGTCGGTCACCGTATGTCCTGTGATTTTGGCCGGCGACTCCACGGAAGCGACGTTGAGGTCGATGGCATCCAGTTTCAATTCAGTCAGTGGCCTGGCTATGGGCGTAAATGCGATGGTGGTCGCTCCGCGTATCGTCCGGGCGGCGAAGTCCGGCGTGACATCGATCGTCACATGCGTGACATCGACCTGCCGCTCCGGGGCATAGCGGCGGGGAGTCTCGTCATTCTCGCCTGTGGGCGCCAGCCGCGCGGACGATCCACAGTGATACAACTCCTCGCTTGCACCGCCGTAGCTGTTCCAGGCCAACAGGACCATCAGCCAACTGCACACTGTGCGATTTGCCGCCATATCCCCTGCCTTTCGTTGAAATGGGCCGTCAGCATTCTTTCGTAAGTCCGGGCTGCGGAGGCGCGTAGATGCCGCCGGGACCCGCATGAACGGGCGCGGGCGTCTCGAAGGTCATGCTGTCGATATCCTGAACGAATTGGAAGTTGGAGTTAAAGGCCTGGTCCCACGTGATAAGTTGCCCGGTGTGTGTGGCCGCGCGTCCCATCAACGCGGCGACATCGGCCTCGCCCGCGCGGCGGGCCTCGTTGTGCGGCTTGTCCTGGCGGATCGCATCGAGCAGAACCTGCCATTCCACGTGATAGGGATTCGGATCCGATTGGCCGAACTCCCAGACGAGGTTCTCCGGGATCATGTTGTGACCCTTGTAGATTTTCGGCTTGGGCTCGCCGAGCGTGGCCATGAGGACGGCCGAGCCCTTGGAGCCGTGCGCGTAATCCGCGTAGGTCTCCCAGCAGTTGGGCATGTGCCGCGAAAAAGCGAAGAGCTTTGTCCCGTCGGCGAAGGTGTACTCGACCGTGTAGTGGTCGAATTGGCCGCCGGCCTGCTCGTAGCACCGGCCGCCCATGCCCTGCGCCGAGACCGGCCAGGCCCCCTTCGTCCAACAGGCCACGTCGATATTGTGGCAGTGCCAGTCGATGAAGAATCCCGACGAGACCCACGTGAAGCTGTTTGGATTCTGGAGCTGAAACACCAGTTCATTGGCATCCTTGGGCAGCGGCGGGCACTGCACCGGGCCATGTACGCGGTAGATTCGCATCGTATGGACGTCGCCGATGGCCCCGTCGCGAATCCGCTGGACGGTCTCCTGACGTGCCTTGGAGTGACGCCACATGAAGCCGACGCCGACTTTGAGGTTCTTTCGCTCGGACAGCTCCGCTGCCTTGAGCCAGCGGCGCACCGCCGGGGCATCGGTTGCGAACGACTTCTCCGCGAATACATTGACGCCCTTGCTCACGGCGTACTCAAAGTGCATCGGGCGAAACGCAGCGTGCGTGGTCAGGAGCACGACGTCGCCGGGACCGAGACAATCGATGGCCTTCCTGTAGGCATCGAAACCTGCGAACTGCCGCTCCGGCGGGACGTCGATCTTGTCGGCGAAGCCCTCCTTCAGGTACTTCAGGCTCGTCTGGACACGCGGCTCAAAAAGGTCGGCAGCGGCGTACAGCTTCACCGGCCCTCCAGTCGTCGAGAACGCGTCGGCCACAGCTCCCGTGCCCCGCCCTCCACAGCCGACAAGGGCGAGCCTGATAACATCTTTCGAGGCGGCATAGATGCGTGGCCCGAGAGCGGCAAGCACGGCCGAAGCCGCGGTCATGCGGCCGGAGTGTTTCAGAAATTCGCGACGCGATGTGACTCTTCGTGCGGTTGTCTCCATAGCGGCTTTCCTCCTGTTGGCTGCTGCCCGATCCCAATACCATTTCTGTTCCGGCGGTCGCCCGTTCGATCCAGGCCGTCCTGCGGCCCCAACGTCCCCTATTATCGGCACGGCGAGGCCGCCGACAAGCAATTTCTCTCATCCCGCTGGACGCAGACGGGTTTCACTTGCAAGCGCTGAGATTACTGCTATAATACTCTAATGGAGTCGCCTGCCGGGATGCATTTTTCGAGGGTGTGTCACAATCACATTGTTTGAGGAGGGTAGACGGGTGCGACGGGTCTTTGTCGTGCTGCTGCTATTGATGCTGGCTGGCTCCGCGCCGGCCCAGTCACCGGTCTATTTTGCTGATCCGAAGCTGAAGGAACTCGTGGAAATGGAGTTGTGGGTCACCGATCCCACTCCCGCGGATATGCTGGGTCTGACCTTTCTCGACGCGAGCGGGCTGGGCATTGCCGATTTGACAGGGCTGGAATACGCGCTGAATCTCCGCACCTTCGAATGTACCCACAGTCAAATCAGCGATTTGTCGCCCCTGGCCGGCCTGGACAAGCTGGAGAATCTGGCTTTCAACACCAATCAGATCAGCGATCTGTCGCCCCTGGCCGGCTTGAGCAATCTGCGCAGTCTGAACCTCCACGACAATGAAATCAGCGACATATCCGCACTGGCGGGCTTGAGCAACCTGGAGATGCTGGACGTCCATGCCAACCAGATCAGCGACGCCTCGGCAGTATCGGGGTTGAGCAGCCTGGAGACCCTCATCCTGGAAGGCAACCAGATCAGCGATATCTCGCCCCTATCCGGGCTCAGCAACCTGCGTCTCTTGCGGCTGGGCATCAACGAGATCAGCGACCTGACGCCTCTGTCCGGGCTGAGCAATCTGGAAACCCTGAGCATCTATGCCAACCAAATCAGCGACGTCTCGCCGCTGCCCAGCCTGAGCAGCCTGAAATCACTGGTCCTTTCCGGCAACCAGATCAGTGACATCGCGGCCCTGGCGGGTTTCACGTCCCTCAGCCACCTCGATCTTGCCAACAACCCACTATCCAGCGAGGCTTGTACCGTCCATGTCCCGCAAATCCTCGCAAACAATCCGGGCATATACCTGCAGTACGATCCGTGCACCTCTCGCCGTCTATCCATTTCGGCGACGGCCGGCGGATCCGTGGTCTATCCCGGCGAAGGCCAGTTCGGGTTCGAGGAAGGCGAGACGGTTCGCCTGGAAGCGATGGCCAATCCAGGCTTCAAGTTCGTTGGTTTCTCCGGCACATATAGTTCTTCGCAGAATCCCACCTTCATAACTATGGATCGGGATCACGACATCCAGGCGAACTTCGCCAGCGAGCTGACTGCGATCCATGTGGATGATGATGGTCCGGGCGATCCAAGTCCCCACTATGCGAGGATCAGCGATCCGTGGGAGAATGGGACCCGAGAGCATCCCTTCGACCGGGTCCAGGAGGCGATCGACGCCGCGGGCGATGGTGCGACGGTCTTCATCCATGCGGGGACTTATCGCGAGAACATCGACCTGCTCGGCAAGCGCATCGAGTTGACGGGGTTTGATCCGGATGACCCCAACAAAGCCGCGTGGCCCGTGATCGACGGCGGCAACCTCGGTCCGGTCGTGACTCTCACGCATGGCGAGGGCCCAGGCTGCCTTCTGGCAGGTCTTGTGATTACCGGAGGCAAGGGCCGCCAGGCGGGCGCGATTCGATGCACCGCCGCCGGCCCGACGATTTCCAACTGCCTGATCGTGGGCAATCGTGCAACCGATTCCGATGGTGCTGCCATCTACTGCACGGACAGCCATGCCGCGTTCATCAACTGCACGATTGCCGATAACTATGCCGGGACGTTTGGCGCCGCCCTATACCTGCGCAATAGCCCTGTGACCGTAGCCAACTGCATCGTCTGGGGAAACGCCCCGGTGCAAATCCTGTCCGGCGGTGCGAGCAAGCCCACGGTTCGCTATAGTGCCGTCGGGGACGGCTGGCCGGGGGTAGGCAATCTCTCCGGCAACCCGCGGTTTGCAATCGCAGGACGCTGGGTGAATGAGGACGATCTCGCGGAGACCGTCAAGCCGGACTATCCCAACGCACTCTGGGTCATCGGCGACTACCACCTGCAATCGCAGACAGGCCGCTGGGACCTGACAACAGGCAAATGGCTGCGGGACCAGTTGACCAGCCCGTGCATCGACGCCGGCGATCCGGCTGTTCCAGTTGGCCCCGAGCCCTCGCCCAACGGAGGAATCATCAACCTGGGCGCCTACGGCGGGACCGCCGAGGCCAGCCAATCCCATCCTCAGGTCCACTCTCCGTGAGGAGACAGGAGATGGCGGGTCGCCGGCGTACAAATTCTCTTGAAATCCTGGCCAAACCTGCTATGCTCAATGTCAATGGAGAGTGTCCGAATGCAGAGGGATCTGCCTGATATCGAAATCGGGAGGTTATCGTGGAGAGGGTGATGAAGATGATACCCCTTGCCTTGGCGTTGTCCGGCATTCTCCTCGGCACGGCATGGGCGGAAGATCCTGTCTTTTTCGCCGATCCGAAGCTAAAGGAGGCAGTGGAGGCCGAGCTGTTCATCTCGGACCCGACCCCGACCGACATGCTCGGCCTGACGGAGCTATTGATTCCGATCACGTGGGCGAGAGAGAACCCCATCACGGACCTTGCCGGGCTGGAGTACGCCACGAACCTGACCGATCTGAATCTCAAGTACCACATGACAACTGACCTATCGCCGCTCTCCGGGTTGATCCATCTGCGGTCGCTGGACCTTCTTGGCATCGGAATCAGCGATATCTCCCCGTTGTCCGGCTTGACGGAGTTGGAGTCCCTGGACCTTGAATCGAACGAGATCAGCGACATCTCACCTCTTTCCGGGTTGCCCAAGCTGGCGTCCGTGACCCTTCACAGAAACCGCATCAGCGACATCTCACCTCTGGGGAGCCTCACGTCTCTCACGTGGCTGGACCTGCGAGCTCTTCCCCTGAACCGGGACGCGTACGACACGTACATCCCCCAGATCAAGGCAAACAATCCGGACATCATGCTGTTTTACGATAAGCCCATCACCGGTCTGCTACTCGTGATTCTATCGACGGTCGGCGGATCGGTGGTCACTCCAGGGGAAGGAACGTTTGCCACCGCGTTCGGTGAATCGGTGCGGCTGGAGGCGAAGGCCGATCCCGGCTTTGTCTTCACCGGATGGTCCGGCACGTACTCCTCGACGCGAAATCCGCTGTTCCTGACGATGGATCAGGATTACACCTTGCGGGCGAATTTCGCCGGCATTCTCGGTACGATCCACGTCGATGACAACGCCCCGGCAGATCCAGGTCCGGACAATTCCGCCGTCAGCGATCCGCTGGAGAGCGGGACCGTCGAGCATCCGTTCGACGGCATTCGCGAGGCGATCGACATCGCCGTCAATGGTGCGACCATTTTCGTACATGGGGGGACGTACCGTGAAACCATCAATTTCCTGGGCAAGCACATCGTGCTGACCGGGTTTGACCCCAATGATCCCAGTAGGGCGGCGTGGCCGGTGATCGATGGAGATGGGGCCGGGCCCGTTGTGAATCTCACTCGTGGCGAGATGCCGAATTGCCTGCTCACCGGCCTCATTATCACCGGGGGCAAGAGCCAGTCCGCCGGGGCGATTCGTTGCGCCGGCAGTAGCCCGACCTTTGCCAACTGCCTGATCGTGGGCAATCGTGCGACCGCTTGGACTGGTGCGGCCGTGCTTTGCGAGGAGAGCAATGCTGCATTTGTCAACTGCACGATCGTTGACAATCGTGCCGGACAGTACGGCGCATGCCTGTCCCTTGTGAACAGCCGGGTGACCGTGGTCAACTCGATTCTCTGGGGCAACTGGCCAAAGGAAATCGAGACGGAAGGCGATGATCTGCCTTTCATTCGTTACAGCGCGGTGGCGAGTGGCTGGCCGGGCTCGGGCAATCTCAAGACAGATCCATTGTTTGCAGGCCTCGGTCGCTGGGTAGATCGCAGCAATCCATCCGTGACAGTCACGCCGAACGATCCCCTCGCGGTTTGGGTCATGGGCGACTACCACCTGCAATCACAGACGGGCCGGTGGGACCCGACGACAGGCAGATGGCTGCGGGACCAGTTGACCAGCCCGTGCATCGATGCCGGCGATCCGGCTGTTCCAGTTGGCCCCGAGCCCTCGCCCAATGGTGGAATCATCAACCTGGGCGCCTACGGAGGCACCGCCGAGGCCGGCAAATCGGCTCCTCAACTCCATTCTCCGTGAGGAGACAGGAGATGGCACCGCACGAGTTTTCCTTGAAATCCCCGCCGAATCTGCTATAATAACTTATCATGCATGGAAGCATCCTTGATGCGGAGGGACCTGCCTGTTATCAGATACGCGTAGTCATATTGTGGAGAGAACAATGAGGGGAATGTCTCTTGCCCTGATGTTGTCCAGCGTTCTTCTCGGCACGGCCTGGGGGGAAGACCCCGTCTACTTCGCCGATCCGAGGTTGAAGGCGGCGGTGGAGGACGAATTGTTCATCTCGGACCCAACCCCGACCGACATGCTCGGCCTGACGGAACTGGTGATTCCCCTCACATGGCAGCGAATCAATGCCATCTCGGACCTCACCGGGCTGGAATACGCGACGAATCTGACGGAGCTGGACCTCAAGTACCACAAGGTGAGCGATCTATCGCCCCTTTCAGGGCTGGTCCACCTGCAATCCCTGAATATTGAGGAGAACTTCGTCAGCGATATCTCGCCGCTATCCGGTTTGACGGAGCTGACCTGGCTGAATCTCGAATCCAACTACATCAGTGATGTCTCCGCCCTTTCCGGACTATCCGGCCTGGAATGGCTGCGCCTGCATCGAGCCTTTGTCAGCGACATCTCGCCGCTGACGAGCCTGACGTCTTTGACTTATCTCGATCTGCGAGCTCTTCCCCTGAATCACGATGCGTATGACGTGTACATCCCGCAGATCAAGGCCAACAATCCGGGCATCGACCTGCCGTACGACGGGTACTTTGCGGGCCAACTGATACTTTCCTCTTCGACTGGCGGATCGGTGATCAGCCCGGGGGAAGGAACGTTTACCGTTGCCTTTGGCGAGACCTTGTTGCTGGAGGCCGAAGCCGATCCCGGCTTTGTCTTCACCGGGTGGTCCGGCTCATTGGTCACGAAGCAGAATCCGATGTCCTTGAAAGTTGACCAGGACTACGCGATGCAGGCAAACTTCATCAGCATTTTGAGTGTGATCCACGTGGATGACAACTCCCCCGCCGACCCGGCTCCGGGCAATTGGGCGGTCAGTGACCCGCAGGAGAACGGGACCATCGAGCATCCGTTCGACAGTATTCGCGAGGCGATTGACGTCGCCGCCAAGGGTGCCACCATTTTCGTGCACGCGGGGACATACCGTGAGGCTGTCGACTTCCTGGGCAAGCGGATCGAGCTGACGGGATTTGACCCGAACGATCCCAACACAGCGGCATGGCCCGTCATCGATGGCGGCGGCTATGGTCCGGTCGTGAACTTCACTCATGGCGAGGACCAGAACTGCCTCTTGGCTGGTTGCCTGATCACCGGTGGCAACAGCCGGTCTGGAGGGGCGATTCGATGCAATGGAAGCAGCCCGACCATCGCCAACTGCTTGATTGCAGGCAACCGTGCCACCGATTGGAACGGCGCGGTGATCCTCTGCACGGACAGCAAGGCGACATTCATCAACTGCACGATCGCCGATAATCGCGGGGGACAGTTCGGCGCCGGCAGTTCTTTTGTGAACAGCAAAGTGACGGTGGTCAATTCCATCCTCTGGGGCAACTGGCCCAAGGAGATCCAGACGGAAGGGGATGATTTGCCTTCTGTTCGCTATGGCCTGGTGACGGGCGGCTGGCCCGGCGTGGGCAATCTCAAGACTGATCCATTGTTTGCCGGCCCCGGTCGCTGGGTGGATCGCAGCAATCCCGGGGTCACAGTCTCTCCGGACGATCCCAGCGCGATCTGGGCCCCGGGCGATTACCACTTGCAGTCACAGGCGGGCCGCTGGGTATCGAAGACGGACGCGTGGCTGCGGGATACGCGGACCAGCCCGTGCATCGACGCCGGCGATCCGGCGACTCCCGTCAGTCAAGAGCCATCCCCGAATGGCGGAATCATCAACATGGGCGCCTACGGCGGCACCGCTCAGGCCAGTAAGTCTCGCTCCGGCACTCTGTGAGGCAGAAACAGGTATGAAGATACTACCCTTGGTCCTGACGTTGTCCGGTGTTTTTCTCGGAACGGCATGGGCGGAAGATCCCGTCCATTTCGCGGACTCTGCCCTTAAGGCGGCGGTGGAAAAGACACTGTGGATTTCAGACCCGACGCCGTCGGATATGCTGGCCCTCACCAACCTGAGTTGTTCCAACAGCCGCGTCACGAGTCTTGCAGGGCTTGAATACGCCAAAAACCTGCACGATTTGTCGATCATGGAGAATTCATTCACGGATCTCTCGCCCCTCGCCGGGCTGACCAATCTACGGCACTTGAATTTTCAGGACAATAGAGTCAACGATATCTCGGCTCTTTCCGGGTTGATCGATCTGCAGATCCTGAATATGGAAGACACTTTTGTCCGCGACCTCTCACCTCTGCTGAATCTGAGGTCTCTCAGCTTCCTGGACGTGAGAGACGTCCCCTTAATGGAGGATGCATACGCGATTCACATCCCCCAAATCATCGCAAATAATCCTGGCATTGAGATCCTGCACAACCGCACCGAAGTCCATCTGATACTCTCCGCCGGCCCGGGCGGATCGATCGTTTTCCCCGGCGAAGGGGATTTCGTCTACGAGGGCCGCACGGACGTTGTCGTGGAGGCCAAGGCTGATCCGGGCTTTGTCTTCGCCGGCTTCTCAGGCACCGCTATCTCCGCGCAGAATCCTTTCTCTTTTGCGCTCCAGTACGACTGTGACATTCGAGCAAACTTCATCAGCGTCCTCGGTGTGCTCCACGTCGATGACGACGCGCCGGCCGATCCGAGTCCGGGCAATTCGGCGGTCAGCGACCCGCAGGAGAACGGGACTGCCGAGCATCCGTTCGACCGCATGCGCGAGGCGATTGACGTCGCCGCCAAGGGTGCGACCATCTTCGTGCATGGGGGGACATACCGTGAGGCCGTCGACTTCCAGGGCAAGCGCATCGAGCTGACGGGGTTTGACCCGAATGACCCCAACACAGCGGCATGGCCCGTCATCGATGGCGGCGGCAATGGTCCGGTGGTGAACTTCACTCATGGCGAGGACCAGAACTGCCTGCTGGCCGGTTTCGTGATCACGGGTGGCAACAGCCGGTCGGCGGGGGCCGTTCGATGCTCGGGAAGCAGTCCGACCATTGTCAACTGCCTGATCGTGGGCAACCGGGCGACCGACTGGAACGGCGCCGCGGTCCTTTGCACCGACAGCAACGCGGCCTTTATCAACTGCACGATCGCGGATAATCGCGCGGGACAGTTCGGCGCCGGTGTGTCCTTTGTGAACGGCAAGGTGACGATAACCAACTCGATTCTCTGGGGCAACTGGCCCGGGGAAATCCAGATAGAAGGCGATGAGTTGCCTTCCATTCGTTACAGCGTGGTAGCGGGCGGCTGGCCGGGTTTGGGTAATCTCGCCGCCAATCCGTGGTTTGCCGGCACAAGCCGCTGGGTGGATCGCGACGAACCGGGCGTCACGGTCACACCGGACGATCCCCGTGCGACCTGGGTCAAGGGCGATTATCACCTGCAGTCGCAGACAGGCCGCTGGGACCCCCAAACGGGTGACTGGCGCCAGGATGAGATGACCAGTCCATGTATCGATGGCGGTGACCCAGCCACTCCAGTCGGCCGCGAGCCGCTGCCCAACCGTGGGATCATCAATATGGGCGTGTACGGTGGCACGGCCGAAGCCGGTAAGTCCTACCTTAGTACCCTCTCCCCGTAGGGAATTGTCGCCGACGCTGCCACCCGCTTCAATCGCCGCTCTTTTGTCGCACACCCGCACTGAACACTGACATGCGCATCCACATTTCTCTTGAAAATCCGAAGCTTTCTGTTATAATACACGTCTTGGGCGGGTGTCACTGAGAGGGATCTTCCTGACGCTCCAGGGTAGCTTCGCATCCGAGGAGGAGATGGGTAGAACCGTACTTGCGCCGGCGCTGTTATTGTGGTTATGGGTCCCGGTCTGGGCATCGGACCCGGTCTACTTTGCCGATCCTCATCTCAAAACCGTCGTGGAGGAGACGCTGTGGATATCGGACCCGACGCCGGAGGACATGCTCGGCCTGACCTCTCTGGCCGCTGAGGACAGGGGGATCACCAACCTGACGGGTCTGGAGTATGCCCTGAACCTGGAGAGGCTGTGGATCCGGTGGAACCGGGTCAGCGACCTTTCGCCTCTGGCCGGCCTGACGAACCTGCGTTTTCTGGATGGCCACGGGAACGACGTAATCAGCGACGTCTCGCCCCTCGCAGGGCTCACAAGGCTGGAGACGTTGATTCTCCGATACAATCGCATCACCAGCGTCTCTGCCTTGTCGGGCCTGACGAATGTGGACCATCTTCATCTCGAATGGAACGATATTACTGACATTTCCGGTCTATCCGGTCTGACGAGCCTGCGGGAAGCCAACCTGCAATACAACCAGTTCAGTGACATCTCGGCCCTGGGGGGACTGACAAACCTCGCGTACCTGGACATTCGCGGCAATCCCCTGAACACAGAGGCCTGCACCCTGTACATTCCACAGATCATCGCCAACAACCCCGGCATAGATCTGAGGCGCAATTCCTGTGCCTCACGGCAGGTCGTACTCTCTTCCACGGCGGGAGGGCACATTGCTGACCCTGGAGAGGGCGAGTTTTGGTACGACAACGGTCAGATCGTCTTTCTGCTGGCCGAGCCCGACCCTGGCTTCCGGTTCGTCAGTTTCTCCGGCACCTACAACACGTCAGATAACCCGGCATCCATGACCGTCGAGCAAGACCACCAGGTTCGGGCGAATTTCGTGCGCTTGGGCGATCCCAATTCTGTTCAGGAGCCTCCGGACGATCTTTCGGCGCGGGCTCGCGTGATCCACGTCGATGACAACGCCCCGGACGATCCCAATGCGGGGGATGCACACCTGAGCGACCCGTGGGAGGATGGGACGCGAAGGCATCCGTTTGACGGAATCCAGGAGGCGATCAACGTCGCGGCCGACGGCGCGATGATCTTTGTGCATGCGGGGACTTACCACGAGAACATCGATCTGCTCGGCAAACGAATCCTGCTGACGGGATTTGACCCGGCCGACGCCAACAGCCCGCGGTGGCCGGTGATCGATGGTGACGGGACCGGTCCGGTCGTGAGCTTCACGCAGGGCGAGGGCCGGGGCTGCTTGCTGCAGGGCTTCGTGATCACAGACGGCACGGACGATGATGCAGCGGCAATCCGGTGCTCGGCCGGCAGCCCGACCATTGCCAACTGCCTGATCGTGGGCAACCGTGCGAGCGACCCAAACGGCGCCGTGATGCGCTGCGAAGGCAGCGATGCACGAGTCATCAACTGCACCATCGCGGATAACCACGCCGGACGAAGGAGTGCAGGTCTGTACGTAGTGAACAGCCGCATAGTCGTGACGAACTCCATTTTCTGGGGCAATTCGCCGACAGAGGTGCTCCACCTTGGGACCGGCGAGATTGACATAAGCTACAGCGACGTCACCGGTGGCTGGCCGGGCACGGGCAATCTCATGGCCGATCCATTGTTCGCAGGCGAGGGACACTGGGCGAATGACGAACACCCCGATGTAAGGGTAGAGCCGGATGCCCCGGGCGCGGTCTGGGTCATGGGCGATTACCATTTGCGATCTCAGACGGGCCGGTGGGACGCCGGCGCACGACGATGGGTGAAGGACGCCGTTTCCAGCCCCTGCATCGACGGGGGCAATCCGGACCGCCCCGTCGGACGCGAGATGTTCCCCAACGGCTTTATCGTCAATATGGGGGCTTACGGCGGCACTGTTGAAGCCGCCAAATCCAGTCTACAGGGGCTCGATTCCGAATGAAGACCATGAACCGTGGAACGAGAGGATGCAACTTGGCGTCATGGATGCGCGTGACATGCCTGATGGCTGTGGCGTACTCTCTGTCCGCGTACGGCCAGACGACGAATCCGGTCTCCAAGGACAAGATCACCTTCCCTGACGATGCATTCCTCGCATATGCCCAGGAAGGCAGCGCCAAGTGGGTCAAGTTCACGATCCTGCTCGATCCCAACAGTCCGAAGCTCTGCTTCCAGGACAGCAAGAAATTCATGTTCCATTACACGTTTGCGGTCAAGTACCTGGAGCCGTTCATCGGAATGAGCGTGCAGCAGTTCAATGCAGCCACCCTGTTCCGGGACAACCAGAAAGCGGTCCTGGGCACCGTCATTTTCCCGCCGACGGGCGGGACGCCTCCCCAGCCGCAGTTCAATGAGTACGGCATTCAGTTCGTGCGGCAGGACCCCTATGAGCGTGAAGAGATTCGCGACATGTTCAACCAGGTGAAGGCCGGCATCACGGCCCCGCCCGAGGTGCAGGCGCTGTACTTTCCGACCTACGAGCAGCAGGCAGCCGCCGAAAAGGATCGCGACTGGTTCGAGTCACAAGGCATATCGCTGGGTTCCACGGCCCGGTGGGCCAAGGGCAACACCTGCTATTCACAGGGCTGGGCCCTCGGCCTGCTGAAGTTCGTTCCCGCCGGCGAGATCGCAACGGCCTATCACGCCGGCCGGCTTGAGCCGAACGATATCCTGTTCACGGACGGTGTTCCCGCCGAGGTGCCCTTCCTGGCCGGCATTATCTCCCTGGCGCCATCGACGCCGAACTCCCACGTGGCCATTCTCGCCAAAAGCTATGCCGTGCCGTTTGTTTATCTCGCCGTGCCGGACGATACCGAACGGGCGCAACAACTGGTCGGACGCCGTATCATCTACAGCGCCTATGAAGACCAGTACGGAACCACCGATATCAAGCTGATCGATACGGTCGGTCTTCTGGATGATGCGACGGTGGCCCAGATACTCGATCTCAAGCGGCCGGCCTCGTTGAACATATCGCCCATGGTTCCCTATGGGGCGATCGGCGCCTCGACGGAGGGACTGACTCCTGCGGATGGAAAGTACTTCGGAGGCAAGGCGGCTAACTCCGGTCTCCTGCGCCAGGCGATCCCTGACAACAGCCCGAAGGCCATCGCCCTGAGCTTCGATTTGTGGAACGCATTTCTGGATCAACCGTTGCGGCCCGCGCCGGAGCTGGTCCTGGGACCTGGGAAGCACATGCTGTTCTGGGCCGATGACGACGAAGAGCAAGGGCCCACACATACAAGTTTCGCGCTGAGCAGAACCGGGGAGTCCGTCGCGCTGTACGCCCGCGACGGCGCTACGCTCATGGATGTCGTCAATTTCGGGCGTCAGAACAACGACGTCTCGTATGGGCGATCCGTGGATGGCGGCGGTACGTGGGAATCTTTCACCAAGCCAACCCCCGGACAACCGAATTCCGGTGAGCCCGGCCGGGCCGGTCCCGGGCTGGTCATCAATGAGCTCATGGCCGCCAACACACGAACCATTCAGGACCCGTGCGAGCCGGAGGAATACGCCGATTGGATCGAGCTGTACAACACATCGGATAGCGCCGTTGTCCTGAACGGCCTGTATTTGACGGATGATGTCAACGAGCCGACCAAGTGGCAGATCCCCCCTGCCACCACCGGCGCGACACTCCGTGAGGAAATCCAGCAGCGGCTCTCGAAATACGATTCTTACCCGCCCGGCGATTTGCAGACGCTGGCGGCCGACCTGGCCTCTATCCGCACGTTGTTCACCAGCGGCAGCCTCACGCCTCTTGATCCGGCACTTCGCGACGCCGTCGCCGGCGTGTTGACCGACCCGCAATATGGTTTTGACTCCAAGGCCAAGCTGCGGTTCCGAAGCTCCACCAATGTGGAGGACAGCGACGACTTTGTCGGGGCGGGCATGTACGACAGCTACAGCGGCTGCCTCGCTGACGACCTCGACGACGATACCGCCGGGCCTTGTGCCTGCGATCCGAACGATGAAACTGAGGACGGTGTCTTCGACGCGATCAGGCAGGCATTCGCGAGCTTCTACAATGACAACGCATTTCTGGAGCGGCTGCGCCGCGACGTGAATGAGACGCAGGTGGGCATGGCTCTGCTTGTCCACCACTCTTTCCCGGACGAGATCGAGTTCGCCAACGGCGTGGCCACCGTGGAGAGAAAGGGCCCCGACGAGAACACGATTGTGACGCTCGTCACCCAGCGGGGCGCAGTGTCCGTGACGAATCCCGAGGGGGATTCCATTCCGGAAGAGGTCATAATCGAGGTCCTGCCCTCCGGATATGTGAAGCTGACGCCGGCCTCGCAGAAGCGACAGTCCAGTCTCGTCCCCGTCGGAAGGACCGTCATGGACTGGCCCAACGACTACAGGAGTCTGGTCGGCCTGCTGGTGAAAGTCAGCGATCGCTTCGCCGCCGTGACTGGCAAGACAACGTATATCCTCGACCTGGAATACAAGAAGGTCGCGCCCGGCGGACAGGCGATGCCGGCGGGTGGGCTGATCGTCAAGCAGGTGCGTCAGGTACCCTCGCCGGACCGCAGGCAGACGCCGTTCCTGGTCAACGTGCCGGCGCAGTTCGAGGTGTATCCCGGCGAGTTCGAGGTGTTCGACGCCACCGATGTCTTCGCGGATCATCGTCTGAAGTCCCGATGGACGCTCGAGACACTGAGTATGACTCTGGACAGCAACAATCTCAGCCAGGGCCTCTACACCAAAGTGAACATAGAGTATCTAGACGACGACCGCATTCGCACGATCAGCGGTGAGATGCCCCTGCTGCCGTTCGCTGAGCACGCCTTCGACGGCAACGACGTTGTGGACAACTGGCAACTGCCCGACCTGAGCAATCCCCGCACATACCATCTGCGCACTCCGAAGATCCCAACGTCCGTCCTGCCGACACAGAGTCCCGTGTTCACGCTGGCGGACCTGGGTGTGCGAGCATTCAACGTGCCGTTCAGATGCCTGACGCTGGACGCGGAGTACGAGCGTCCCGTCACGTCCTGGTACCAGCAGATCGGGGATGGCGGCCCATCCTCCGGCTTGCGCGTCACCACTCGCAATCGGGTGCGCCTCTGGCTGCACACGGAGCCCAGCGACGATGACATCTTCCAGGAACGGACCTTCTCCGCCAACGGTGTCTCGATCCAGACGACCTTCTACTATCCCGCGCCGCCGCCGGGACAGACGGACTGGGTGGCGGACGCTGGGTCAACCGCGCCGCTGAAGCGATGGGGCCGCACGACGATCCAGGGACTCACCGCCGAGCCGATCATTTTGGAAGGTTACTACTCCCAGACATATCGGCCGGAGCACCACAACTTCATCGAGAACTTCCTGTTCGAGCCCAGGCTTGAGCCGGGAATATCCCAGGACATTCTGGACCAGTTAAAAGCGAAAAATATCCGCTTCATTCACCTGGTCCTGGACCATCGACCAGACGTCAGTCAATCGAAGATCGCCACGTACGGCTTTGAGTGATCGCGGGTAGCAGCATCGCAGACCCCGCAGTCTCAGACGGTACGCGAGGTCAGCTCGTCGTAGCATGGGCATCTTGCCCATGAGTCACAGGGCCATCCCCCGCCTTCGTGAGGGCAGGCTTGGCCCTGCACATCACTGTCTTTTCATGGGCGAGACGCCCATGGTACACACGGGCAAGATGCCCGTGCTACTTTGTCAGCCGCGTTTCTTCACGTCGACGCAGACATAATCGCCGTTTGCGTTGCGGGCATAGATCCGGCCGTTCGCCAGGACCGGCGACGTCCAGCACTTGCTCTTCGGCAGAATCTGGGCGCGGGCCAGGACATTGAACTTCTGCGGGTCGGCCTGGGCGATCACGAGCTCGCCTTTGTCACTCGTGATAATCAGCCTTCCATCGGCGCTCATCATGAGCGATCCTTTGCCGAGGCTCCTGTCCTGCCACTGCTCCGCGCCGTCCTGGAGCTTGAGGCATTTGAACGTGCTCTCATCGAAGCCGTAGACGTACCCGTCGCGCAGGATCGGGCAGTTGATCTGCATTGACATCACCTTGTTCTCCCAAAGCGATTTGACGCCGGTAGGGCTGATTTCCAGCAAGGCGCAGCCGTGCTTGTACCCGGCCGTGATGAACATCTGATTGCCGACGACTATCGGATCGGCGGCGTTGATCTCGTACATCGTCTTCCAGGGAAACTGCCACAACTGCTTGCCGTCGGCCTGCTTGACCGCGAAGAGCGTGACTTCGCTCATAATCGCCAGGCATGGCTGCCCGTCCATCTGGAACGGCACAGGCGTCGCATAGCCGCACTTGCCTTTGCCGTTCTGCCAGATTATCTCGCCCGTATTCTTATTGAGGGCCAGGCCCGCCGAGCCTATGTTGAAGATCAGCATGTCCCCCGCGATCAGTCCGGAGCTGGAGAAGTGCCACGTCGGCAACTCGAAGCCCATCTCCTTGTTCAACTGCTTCTGCCAGATCACTTTGCCTGTCGCGGCGTCCAGGCAGAACAGGTCGCCCATCTTGCTCAGCGTATAGACCTTGCCGTTATCCACCGTGGGCGTGGCAAGCGTGCCGCCCTCGTAGCTTTTGGGTTCGAGCGGACACGGATAGGAATGCCGCCAGAGTTCCTTGCCGGTCTCAGCATCGCAGCAAAAGACGATGTCGGTGCTGTTGTCCTTGCCGGTATTCCCCGAGACGTATGCCCGGCCATTCGCCACGGCGGTCGTGGAAAAGCCAATCCCGATCGACTTTTTCCACAGCGAGGCGGGACCAGTGTCCCCCCACTGTGACTGCCAATCCGTCTCGCTGCTGATACCGTCATGGTTTGGCCCGCGATAATTCGGCCAATCCGCCCCGGCCGCTGTCTGGCCCGCGATGGCAAGAGACACAATCACGGCAAGCATGAGCACAGTCACGGTCTGTCGAGCTGGATGCATCTGAGTCCTCCCACTGCATGTTTTCTATTCTACCTTTCATACCTGTACACTTGGTGAGCTATTATAGCCTGCTACCTTTTCATTGCCAAGCCGGACCGGAATCCTATTCCGGCCGGCCGGTTCTGGCTCCAAAGAAGTCAAGAATCGCCCCGAGCGCCTTGTTGGGCATTTCCCCGTGAATTCCGCCAAAGGAGATTTTCGGGACCTTCAGCAGGGCCGAGGCGATGTCGCCGGGACTGAAGACGTCTCCCTGGGACGCGATGAGCAGGGTATCGGTGTCCAGCAGAGAGCGAATCCTCGCCACCTGCAGCCGGTTGGGCAACGTGGGATCGATCAACACCAGACCCGCGCTGCGGGCCAGCAGTTCGGGACGTTGCTCCAGGAACTCCACCAGAATCCGGCCGCCCATGGAGAAGCCAATGAAGCCTAATCTGCTGTCGGGGGCCACGTCGGCGACGAAACGCTCAAGCTGGTAGACGAACGAGTCCCCTTTCAGGTCGGGGCCGAAGGCGTTGGGATCGATGGCGACCAGTCCGAGGCCGTGGTTCGCGAATTCGCGAAAGTAGGGTTCCATACTGGATTCCTGGACGCGCGATTGGCTCAGCAGGGTATACGACCAGACCCCCACACGCTCGGGATAGCCAAGAACCGCCACGGCGATGAAATTTTTGCTGAATGCTCCCGGGGTGGTCAGGTTCCAATAGGGCCTGCCGACACGTTCGTCGTGGTAGAGCTTTTTTTCGGCGAGATGGCCGGCAATCATGTCGGCCACGACGCGGTCCACAATCCCCTGGATTTTTCCTTCGTTCTCGAACATCAGCGGCCTCCCGCAGTCGCCTGTCTTCTGTCGGATCATATGGAAACTCGGACGTGCGAACATTTTAAGAATATGCCCAAGAAAGTGCCAGTGCATACCTATCGTAATCGCTGGGAGTTTACCGGGGACAGACCGTGGTCGTGCGGCAGAGACGCAAAATCTTGCGTCTCTACAATAATGGATGTCCCAAGCGTGACTCCTCATCCCTCCCTGTCCGGCAAGCCAAATCCCCTGCCGCGAGATGCAGGGACCTGCCGATTGGCTGACTGGCCAGGCGAGGCTTGAGTTTTGCGCCGGTTGCGCGTACACTGATGCCCCAGAGTGCCGTGAGTGCCTTTGATTTCGGCGAACTGTACGACGGTGTTGATGATGGAGGAACAGCCATGCAGAAGATGACAATGGTGCTGATGTGTGTCACGATGGGAGTGCTGTCGGTGGCCGGCTCTGCGCGGGCCCAGGATGTCCCGCAGTTTCGGGACCTCTTCAACGGCAAGGATTTATCCGGATGGGTCAACGTCAACACCGCCAAGGACACATGGCAGGTGCAGGACGGCATCCTCGCGTGCAGCGGCCAGCCGATTGGCGTCCTGCGAACCGACCGGCAGTATGAGAACTTCATCCTGCAGCTCGACTGGATGCACCTGGAGGCCGGTGGGAATTCCGGTTGCTTCGTGTGGTGCGAAGGGACGGTCCCGGAGGGCAAGCAACTGCCGAGAGGCGTCGAGGTTCAAATCCTGGAGCTGGAGTGGGCCGTTCAGCACAACCAGACCGATGCCTACGTGCACGGCGAGATCTTCGGCACCGGCGGAATCAAGACCCAGCCGGACAATCCTCGCGGCGAACGGAGCAAGTCCGCTGAGAACCGCTGCAAAGGCAAGGGACAATGGAACAACTATACGATCGTCTGCGTGGACGGCACGATCAAGCTGGCGGTCAACGGCAAGTTCGTCAACGGCATCAGTAACTCCCAGATCAAGAAGGGCTACATCTGCCTGGAGTCCGAGGGCGCTCCCATCCGCTTCCGCAACATCCGGATCATGGAACTGCCGCCGGGCATCACCCCACCGGAACGGTCCGCACCGGTCGTCGAAAATAAGCAGCCACCGCAAGTGTCCGACAGCAAACCTGAAGGAAAGGCGTGACTCCCATGCAAAACCACACGACTCGGCGTGAGTTTCTCGGTGCCGCGACAGCAGTCATCATTGCGGCGCGTGCCGCGGCACAAGGACGGGCCAGTGACTCTGAGGAGCAGCAGAAGATCGAAGCAGCGATTCCTGCCAAGGCGTTCGTCGCGCCACGCAAGCCTCGCAAGCTCCTGATCTTCGATTTCAACGTGGGCTACGGCGGCCACCGCTCCGCTAAGACTGCGAATGTCGCCTTTACACTGATGGGCCAGCGGACCGGAGCCTTCGAGGCTGTGGTCAGCAAAGACCCGGCGGTCTTTGCGCCGGCCAGCCTCAGGCAATTCGATGCGGTATTTCTCAACAATACCGTGGGCAATCTCTTCCAGGATGCCGTGTTGAGGCAAAGCCTGATTGAGTTCGTTTACGGAGGCGGCGGGCTGATGGGCGTTCACGGCACGTCCGTGGCCTTCACCCAGTGGCCGGGGGCGATAGAAGACTGGCCCGAGTTCGGCATCTTGCTCGGCGCTCGCGGCGCCAACCACCGTGCCAGTGATGAGCACGTCTTCATCAAGCTCGACGATCCCACACATCCCGTGAATCAGGTTTTCGGTGGCCAGGGCTTCGACTACCGCGACGAGTTCTTCCGGGTGCACGAGCCGTACTCGCGAAACCGTGTGCGCGTGCTTCTGAGCATCGACACGACGAAGACGGACATGAATCAAGGTCCGGCCTACGGCAAACTCGAGCGGGCCGACAACGACTACGCTCTCGCCTGGGTGCGCCAGTACGGCCGGGGACGCGTCTTCTACTGCGGCTTCGCGCACAACCCTTCCGTCTTCTGGGACCTGAAGATGCTCCAGTTCTACCTCGCGGCCACCCAGTTTGTGTTGGGCGACTTGGCGGCACCGACAACTCCAAGCGCCAAACTGACCCCGGCCATCCGCGCCCAGGAGCAGCTCGGCTGGCGACTGGGACTTGCCCTCGTAATCCCTGAGAACCCGACGCTCGTTGACCCCATTAACAAGACTGCGGAACTTGGTCTGCTGTACCTCGTCGGCGGCATCCACCAGAAAGCGAGCTATGATATTCCAGAGGATTTTCACGACTTGCCCAGCAGTGATGAGTCACAGCAGATGAGGTTGAAGCTCGACAATGCCGGCGTTCGCACGTTGGCATATCCCGCCGATCGCATGCCTTCCGACGAGGCCGATTGCCGAAAAGCCTTTGAATTCGGACGACGGACGGGGATTGAGGCTTTTGTTGTGGCACAGCCGCCCGATGCACTGGACACGATTGAAAAGCTCTGTGACGAGTACGACATTGCTCTGGCCATCAGTAGTCTGGATAAGGGATCTACACCCCAGGAGCTCGTGAACCTCTGCCGCAACCGCAGTAAACGAATTGGCGTCAGTGGCAGCATCAACCAGTGGGCACGCTCGGGCATTGATCCTATCGAGGCGGTGCGAGTGCTGGGCGACCGCTTGATGATTTTGCAGCTTTCCAGTACCGATGAGCCAACCGAAAGCGACAAAATTCGCGCCATCCTCGCTGATATTCATCGCCGCGGCGTCCGGCCTATGATGTTCAGCGTTGAGTGTGCAATCGAAGGGCCCAAATGGACGACCCAAGCCACTCGCAACATCGAGCTTTTTAACGAGATCGCCACGCAGTTGGCGAATAGAGGTACATCATGACACGAGCGAAGGACATATCACGGACAGATTGCCGGCCAGTCACCCGACGTGAGTTCCTTGGCCGGACGGCTTGTCTCTCAGGCGCTGTCGCCCTGCCGTGGATCGTTCCTGCTTCGGCGCGAGGGGCGGCGGGGAGCGTCCCGCCGAGCGAGCGGCTCACGATGGGTCTGATCGGACACGGGTGCATGGGACATGGGCATCTGCGTCGGCTTGCCGGGGATCGTGAGATTCAGGTCCTGGCCGTCTGCGATGTGGATGCGACCCGGCGGGAAGAAGGCAAGAGGCATGTGGAACAAACATACGCCGCCCGCTCTGAAAGTGGATACAGCGGCTGCGCGGCGTACAACGATTATCGTGAGCTTCTGGCCCGGGCGGACATCGATGCGGTCGTGATTGTCACGCCGGACCACTGGCACACACCTCAGGCCATCGACGCGATCAAGGCGGGCAAGGACGTCTATTGCGAGAAGCCGATCTCCTTGACGATTCAGCAGGGCCGCAGGTTGGTGGAGACGGTTCAGAGGTACGGCCGAATCTTCCAGACCGGGACTCAATACCGATCCATCCCGACGAT